>JGI24710J26742_10003168_pt1 | contig 14080 bp, 10 predicted proteins | sample BioPla2DNA2_FD_26742 | JGI IMG/M metagenome (IMG submission 26742) | reverse complement strand
GGGTTTTGGTAGGTGTTGGTGAGGTGTGTGGGTGTGTGGTCATTGTTGTTGATTTTCTGGATAACAGTAGTTAGTAGTTTTAGAAATGCGGATAGAGTTATGAGTGGGTTTTATTTCACCTTTGAGATTAGTTCCAATGATCTCTACAGTGGAGGGTATTTTTTGTTCGTTTTCAATGTAGTTCTTGAACCATGTTGCGGCTTCCGTAGTTTGTTGTATGGTGAAGGTTCCTGCATAATTAGTGACCTGTTTCCAGGGAACTATTGCAAAACTATTGGGTAGTGTCCCTTTGGTTTTGTAGAAGTCAAGGATTTTGCTGTAGGTGTAGATTAGGTTGTGGTATCCCCAGTAGGTTCCTAGTCCTGTTTTGGTTGAGTAGTTGGGGGCTTGTAGGTTGCGGTCCATGTATCTTTGTATTTGTCCTGCGATTTCTAGGTAGCTTGTTTTTGTTAGTTGTCCTGTTTTGATTGTGTCTTGGGGTGCTGTTGGGTTTTGGTAGGTGTTGGTGAGGTGTGTGGGTGTGTGGTCATTGTTGTTGATTTTCTGGATAACAGTAGTTAGTAGTTTTAGAAATGATGGTAAATTGATGTTTTTATCATTAATTGTAACTTGCTCTGGTAGTTTTTGGTTGGTTTCTACGTACTCTTTAACCCATTGAGCAGCGATTAAAGTTTGTTGGAGAGNGAATGTAGCCNTTTGGTAATTAGTGATAATTGACCAAGGTTTAACATCAATTGTTGCCGGTAATCTCCCGGTTTTGTTATAGGTGTCTAGTATTTTGCTGTAAGTGTAGATCATATTCTGATAACTGAACTTAGGTCCTAAACTGGTTACGTAGGGGCCTAAATCAGTGTCTGGTGCGATGTTAGGTGCTCTGCCTTTATTTTCCATGAATTTCTTAACATTTTGAGCAATGAAGATATATTCTTGTAAAGACATATCCCCACTACTCATTTTGTCAACGGGTGATGGTGCAGTGCCATAATTTTTAGGGTTAATCAGAGAATTTAATTGGTTAGCATGTATTTGAACCACACTGTCGGTTAAGATTTTTAAGAATGCGGGCATGCTTATTCCCAGACCGTTTACAGTAACCGATGATGGCAGTTTATGATTAATTTCAACATAATTTTTGACATATTCTGCTACTCCAATCGCATCTCCCACTGTAACCCTCCATTGGTTAACACCCACACTTCCTGGCAGTGAACCAGAGGTATTATAGTTATCAAGGATTGCACAGTAGGTGTAAATCATGTTTTCATAGCCAAACTGGGTTGATGGACGGGTAACCGTATTGACTATTTGGCCAATGTATCTTTTGGAAGGAGTAGTTGGTAGCGATGATCCACTTATAAATTTGCCTCGGAAAATAATATTATCTGATGCTAAGCTTTTTGAAGCATAAACATTAATTTTGGTTATATAATTGAATAGATCCGAAGTTCTTACATATTCATAGGCTATTACATTTCGATGATTAACTCCCCATGGATTATTATATGCCAAACTCATGGTTGTGGCCACTGGAGAAGAAGTTGAAACGTAGCCATTCCGGTAACAGGAGGGGCTGTTGGGAACTGCTAGGTATTGGCCATTACCCATTGTAAAAATACCAGACCTCCTTCCACCATTTACTATGGCATAACCAACTACATTATTTGGGGCTTTAATAACGAAATGCCCGATTCCAGCTAACCTCGATACAAGAGTTAAAGCGCTATTTATGGTGGAAGAGGTTATTTTACCAGAAGCAGCAGTATTCCCTGCCAATTTTTCCAGTTGCTGCACTACACCAGGCACATCAGCTCCCCCAATTCCAACCATCCAACCATCCAGGGTTACGATGGTATGGAAAAAATAGCTGTTAGTTGTTTTATATTCCTTGACTGCAGTTTTACCATACCAACTGGTCACTGTAATATAAAGGTTGGCTGCGTAGGTTGAGTCTCTCCTATAGGCAAACACATCATACCCATCACGAACATGGAGTAAAACAGAACAACATCCACTTAAATAATCCAATTCTTCTGTTGAAGCATTTATATTTTCAGAAAATTCATATTCAGTTNCATCATAGGGTGCTGTGGTAGTATTAGCAGATAAAGAGGAAACAGTGTTACAGGAATTATTNGATTCTNTATATACATGGGAATTATTGATAANATTGTCTTCTGCAGCTGCAGAACTGCCCATAAACATAATTATTAAAAATAAGCTTACAATTAAAATATTTGTTTTTTTGAAAATGGTGTAATCCCCCTTCAATAATCCCCTTATAATTTACTGTATATGTGAGGTAGTAATATTTAAATTCATGGTTAATATTCTTATCACCATACAATTTTATTACTATCTAGATGTTGATGTTAGTAGATTGATAGCAGACCAACAATTTCTTGAAAATAGTCCCTCGTTTGTCTAAACTACAATTCAATGTCAGTTAACTTATTTCTTGGAAACATATGGTAATTTCAGTACCAAAATCCTGTTTGATTATTAAATCTCCTTCAATTTGGCCAACTAAGTTTCTGACTAAGCTTAAACCTAAACTACCACAATTTTCAAGGTCTAAATCTTCAGGTAATCCCACACCATCATCGGCAACAGTAAGGATATAATGGTTGTCAGTTCGGTGAAAATTAATGAAAATATTTCCTTTTGCCCCATCTGGAAATGCATATTTGATACTGTTGGTTAAAATTTCATTCAAAATCAGACCTACATTAATGGCTGTCTCAATATTTATTTTTAGATCTTCAACATCCATAATCAACTGTACATTGTTATTTTCAGTTAAAAATATATTGGAAAGTTCCCGGCCCAAGTTGCGAATGTAGTCCCCAAAATTAACGAATTTAAGATCTTTGGAACGATACAATTTTTCGTGAACCAAGGCCATGGATTTTACCCTGGAATGGGTTTGATTAAAAATGGCCTTAGCATTTTCATCTTCAATATCAGCAGAAGTTAATGCGAAAAGACTGGCCATAATCATTAAATTGTTCTTAGTCCGGTGATGAATTTCCCGAACCAGCATCTCTTTATCAGTTAAAGCTTTTTGGAGGGATGAAGATGCCTGTTTAGATTCTTCCAACAATAACTGATCGGTGATATCAGTGGCATTTATAAAAATACCAATTATCTCATTATCATACTCAACAGGAGATATTCGCACAAGAACATCTATTTCCTCCTTTTCAGGGGTTATAAAGATAGATCTGAATTGTTCAATGGATTTCCCATTAAGAATTGAGTTTATAGATTTAATGAATTTGTGGAGATCTTTGATGTGTATGATATTGATCTGTGAAATTTTACAATCTATTATCTTATTTTGAGAATTAAACGCTTTTTTCACAGACTTGGACACTTCCACAATTTTACCATCCAACCCTAACAAGAACATGTAATCAGGACAAATGGAAAAAATAGCGGTATTTAGAGCTATTTCTTTTTTCAACTGCCTACTTTTTTCTTCTAATTCTTGAGCTGTGTCCGCTTTTGTTTTAAAAACAATGCTATTTCCTGCCATTTATTATCCCCTTTAGACGTAATGACGTGCTAGTGGGATACCACCATAAAAAAATTATATCAACCGCCATTGTTATAATAAAAAAATCATGTTCACATCAGAATAAATATTACTCCTATTTTTGGTGATAAACATCACGAAAAAAGTGTGGGGTTAATGATTTTAGTAATAATTTCCAGGAAAAATCAAAAAAAGTAGTAGTAGTATTATTTTTAGATTTCCATATTGTAATCAAACTTGCATACTGATTGTAGAATGCCGGTAGTTGGCTCTGATTCAACGGTTCCTGGTAGGTTTGTCCAAGAGTAGGTGAGTTTCATAATGCTCTGACAAATCAGGCATAAGAATATATCATGAGGCTTGCTGGGTGCCCATGAACATTTTTTAACAGTCATTATTCCCCGATTAGCTCTGGAACGGGTCTGGACTTTGAAGCCTAAATTTTCATATAATTGTGAAATCCAAGATAGATAAATTTTCATTTTTTCATCATCATCTAATTCATCATAGGGTTTTTGGCTATATTCTCGGGCAAAATTAGTGAAGAGTGGTTTCATATTCTGTTCAAAAAGCCTCATAAAGCGCGAAAGGAAAGCACTCCTCTCAGGAACAGGCATTTTTGACACAAGTTCTGGTAAAGCGCTGCGCATGAAAATCTGAACATCTTTTAGACCAGCCTTTTTTTCTTCTTCAAGTTCCTTCCTAGTCATTTCATAATTTTTCAATGCCAATTCAATATTATTACGCAAGGTTGCCTCTTCAATAGGTTTGATTAGGTATGCAGTTGCCCGGGTATCCATCATCCGTTGAAATGTTTCCATATCATCCAATGCAGTTAAATAGATAAGAGGGATATCCATAAAACTCTTAATAATGGTTGCAGCATCAATACCATCCATATCTCCTTGTAGGGTGATGTCCATCAGAATCAAGTCAGGTTTAATGGCAAATGCCTCTTGAATCGCTTCATTCCCTGATTTGGCAATGGCTGGAACATAGTATCCTAATGATTCTAAACTCTCTTGGATCTCAATGGCGCTTATTCCTTCATCTTCAACCACCAAGATTGTTTCGCCTACCATGATATCACTATTACTATTTACAATTTATTTAGGTATTTATATTGCAATCTTAATCTACCTTGATTTTTTTTTAAACATAATTCTATAAGTACTTATCATCCAGTGAAAGGATATGGAAGCCTACATGACACTACTTTCTATTCACACTATGGGATAAGAATATCAGTAGAAATGATGAAACTCTAAAAGATTTACCTTAATTTTTATTTCATGGAAAGTTCTTTTTATATTTCTTTTTATACCAATCAATAAGTTCACCAGCAATACTTATCCTTGAAGGGATATCTGGAAGTTCATCTGGGCTAAACCATTTTGCATGGGCTATTTCTTCCCCATCAACCATTATTTCTCCGCTATCATATTTAGCAGTAAAAGCTATCATCAGAGAATTGGGAAAAGGCCAGGGCTGACTTCCGAAATATTCAATATCTTTAATACTTAATCCTACTTCTTCTAAGGTTTCTCTTAAAACAGCTTCCTCCAAGGTTTCACCGGCTTCCACAAATCCAGCGATAAGACCATACCTGTTATTGGGGGCATTGTTGTGTTTTGCCATTAAAAGTTTACCATCTTTTACTATGGCAGTGATCACTGCAGGTGAAAGCCTGGTGTGACTGGAAAAACCACATTCTGGACACAGTTTCACCATTTCATCTACCTTGGTTTCAGTAGCTGTGCCACATTTTCCACAAAACTGATGATTAGAATCCCAATTAACGATCTGCACAGCTCGACCTGCTAGAAGATAAACATCTTCATCTAAATCATCATATGACTGCCGGAGATCCTTAAAAACCATTCCTTCAGGAGCATCAGTTTTAGGGATGACTTCTGCAGAATAGCAAGGATGTTGGTCTAGCGTCCCAATATACTGAGTTCTAATGGGGGAAATCTTTAATTTACCCAAATTTTTGGTGAAAGGGATATTTATAGGGTTATTAGTGTCTATTAACAATTTATTTAGTTGAAAAACAAACCAGTATGCAGGGCCAGCATTATTATGATGAGGGTTGTGGGATGGTTTATAACGTTTATAAATACTTTCTCGCGCCATATTATTTCTCGGGTCTGATTTTTATAAAATATTCAGGAGTTTGGACTTTAATCAACGAAGCACTGGTTCATAGATCGTGTTACGTTCTACAGGAACACGCCCAACTGCTCTAATTATATTATGCATTTTGTCTGGTGATAGGAATTCACCATGAGATGAGCCTGCTGCTATGGAAATTTTATCCTCCATCATCGTGCCCCCCAAATCATTAGCACCGCAACAGAGTGCCATTTGCGCCATACGAGTACCAATTTTAATCCAAGATGCTTGAATGTTAGGTATATCTCTTCCAAGAATTATACGAGCTATAGCGTGCAATTTAAGATCATCCAAGCCACTAGCGCCATCTGATTTTAGCCCCATCTTATTGTTTTTTCCCAGAAAAGTCATTGGAACTAGTTCAGTGAATCCTTTTGTCATTCTCTGGATGTCCCTAAGTATGAATAAATGTTCAATACGGTCTTCCCATGTTTCAATACTCCCATACATGATGGTTGAAGTTGTAGGAATATTAAGTTCATGGGCTTTTCGGATGATATCCACCCATTGGCTGGTAGAAACTTTATTAGGGCAGAGTTTCTCTCTCACACTATCCACCAGTATTTCTGCAGAAGCTCCTGTCATTGTGTCCAGTCCAGCATCCTTAAAACAGGACAATGAGTCTTCAATAGACATTTGAGAATTCNATGCAGCATGGTAAACTTCCACAGGTGACATGCTATGCAAATGAATCTTAAAATGATCCTTAATGGTGGAAAAAAGGTCACAGTAAAAATCAACATCCATGTAGGGCATTACCCCTCCAAAAAGACATATTTCAGAAGCTCCAACATCCACAGCTTCTTCAATACTTTCCAAAATTTCTTCAGTGGTCATTTCATAGCCAATATGGTCTCGGAATGAGCAGAAACTACATTTGATCATGCAGTGATCAGTTATGTCGATGTTTCGGTTAAAAACAAAGGTAACCTCCTCTCCAACTATTTCTTGCCTCAACTTGTCAGCAGTGTCAAATAACTGGAAATGATTGGATTTGACCAGTTTTTTGGCATCTTCTCTGGTTATATGTCCATCAAGAGAATTTTGGTATATATTTTCCATCATAATAATTAACTCTCCAAATTGGATATTTAGATTAGAGGATTAGGTATCATATCTAGACATCTTTCTTCTCCATCATTAGTTTCTTCTCCGTCATTAGTATAAAACTATTTATATAAAAAATACTCCTAATTAAGACCTCCACACAAATAATAATCAAAGGTTCTTATCCCAAATTATCAAAATAGATGTTATGCCTCACAAAAAAAAAATCGCAAAAAAAATCTGATTAAATCTTAGAACAGTAATAGTGATCTTAAGAATCAATAAAGAAAGTGTATAAGTAAATAAAGAGGATTTATTTTTTCCTCTGTTTTGTAGTTTTCAAACCTAAGGATAATTCAGGGAAGGATATGTTTTTTACTATTTTTCTAAATTCATTATAAGTTATAACTATTAACAGTATTTTTTTTGCAGATTAAAAACATACCCTAATTAATTAACCTTCGATTCTCTCCACATTAAGATATCCATAACTGTCAACCAGTTCTTTGAACTCATCAGTAGTGGTAACAGATTNTAACGCTTCTTTAATATCTTTAAGAATGTTAGCATCTCTAAGTTTCTTTGCTACATCCGAATAGTCCTTTTTAAGGACGATGGTGACTGCAATTTTTTCGTCTTCAAATTTGCAAACATTATTACCATCATTATCTGTTGAGAATTTTATTTTATTTTCCACTTTATCACCACATAGACAAATTATATAAAAAAATCTCTATTCCCATCTACACATGATTATCTGTTTTTATTAGATAATTAAGTTATCCATCACTGGTTTTTTCAAGGATTGATTTAACCATTTTATAAAAAAAATACTGGTTTAGGGTTTAGAAAGATTGTCTAAGGCCATCTGGGAAGCATTTTGCTCAGCCTCTTTTTTACTACCTCCAAGGCCTGTTCCTTGGATTTTCCCATCAATCACACAAGCCATCTGGAAGGTTTTATTGTGTGGTTTTCCTTCTTCTTTAATCAATTTGTAGGCAATATTAAAGCCATCCTGGTCACATAATTGTTTCAATTCTGATTTATAATCACAGAAAAAAACATCTCCTTGNTTTATGTGNGGGATAACTGTATGGGAGAGGAATTCTTTCACAGTATCCAANTCTTGGTCCAGATATAATGCTCCAATAAACGATTCAAACACATCACTAATAACTGAATCTATTTCTCTTCTGGTCAATTCCATGCCCTTGCCTAATTTAATAAATTGATGGAACCCTAACTCCATAGAATAAGTGTACAGTGCCTGTTTACACACATAATTTGAACGCTGACGGGTTAATTCACCCTCAGTTAAGTTAGTATTGCTGTTGTATAAATATTCAGACACAACCAAGTCAAGAACTGCATCACCCAAAAATTCTAACCGTTCATAACATTCAGTGAGGTTATTTTCGTTAGAATAGGATTCATGAAGAAATGCCAACTGGTAAAGATAGGGGTTGTTGGGTTTAATTTTAAATTTTTCTAAAATTCTCATACTATCATTATTGGAGATATTGCTTTGTAAGTCCATACTTGATAAAAATCACTACTTGAATAATCTATGGAACTATTTAATAATAATATAACACCCTTAAATAGAAAAAATATGTTCTACGCAATATGAATAAATTCACACATTCCTATTATGTTAAAATAACACTGAACCAATCTGTAATTAAAAAAAATATCAAAATATACAANCCTAAGTGGACAAAAATTTATTTAAATGGNTATAATGCAAAATTCAGGAGAATNTATAATTCTATGCATAATATAAAATTAACATCAAAACAACATGATTACACTGAAAATTATCCTGCTCTAGTAAGACAAGGAAAAATATATTAAAATATTAGCATCTTTGCGCTCAATTGATAATGATTCTTGCTATTAGGTGAAGTATGAATAATAAACCTATAAAAAGGGGTTTCAGTTAGTTATTTCAGTAGTTATTATTATTTCATTAGTTAAATTATATGGATGACTTTACAGAAAATATCATATGTTTCTAAGCACATATCATTTGGCACAGAAATTAGCTAAAAAAATTCTTTGCTTTTTATATTTTCTTTAAGCTATAGAAATTTATTCATTTGGCAGAACAATTGATTCATAGTTATAACCTCATTTGATGAAATTCCACTATCAAATAGGCGGAGGAATAGAGATGTCAAATTCATCAGGGCAATATTCAGGCAATGAAAATAAAAAAGAGGCTTGGCACGCGCTAAGCATTGACGAAACATCTAAAAAGTTGGAAGTTTTAATAGAACAAGGTCTTAAATCTACAGATGTCGTAAATCGTGTTAAAAAATATGGATTAAATGTGCTTGAAGAAGAAAAGGAGAAACCCGGATGGAAGAGATGGTTAGAACAGTACAAAGCCTATATGCAAATTGTTTTAGTTGTTGCAGCTATAGTAAGCCTTTTCATCGCAGAATATAGGACATTTTTACTTCTACTTATTTTAACAATTTTCATCGCTAATTTAGGATATAAGCAGGAAGCAAAAGCATCAAAGAGCGTTGCCGCACTTAACAAGATGATGAAAGTAGTTGCCAAAGTGCGCCGAGATGGTGTAGTAACTCAAATCGAGGCTGAAAACATAGTACCTGGTGATATTGTCATCCTAGATGCTGGTGATCGTGTCCCAGCTGATGGGCGGGTAATTGTTGCAACTAACCTCCAAATAGAAGAATCAGCCCTCACAGGAGAAAGTATAGCAGTTGATAAGAATATTGAAGTTATTACAACACCAGATCCACCCATCCAAGACTTGGTGAATATGGCCTTTATGAATACCAATGTAACCAGAGGGCATGGTGAGATCCTCATCACCCAGACTGGAATGAACTCAGAAGTGGGCCATATAGCCACTATGTTAAAGGAGCATAAGCTTGAAAAAACCCCCCTCACTAAACAAATTGACCGAGTCACTCTGTTTATTATAGGAATGGCAATTTTCGCATTTTTAGCTATTGTGGCCATTGGAATTTACCAGGGAGGATCATTTAAGACTCTGTTTAATATTGGCATATCTCTGGCCATTGGTTCTATCCCAGATGCCTTACCTGCTGTTGTTACGTCCATCCTAGCCATGGGTATGGTAGCTATGGCTAAGAAGAATGCTATCATCAAGAACATGCCAGCAGTGGAAACCCTGGGCTCCACCACCGCAATCAACTCCGATAAAACCGGTACACTAACCATGAACCAGATGACTGTTAGAGCTATATCCACTGTGAAGCATCGATACACTGTCTCTGGAGAAGGGTACAGTTTCGATGGGAAGATACAGAGAATAGAAGGAGAACCAGAAGAAAACCTCGATTATGTTCTATTTCCATGTGCTCTTTGTATTGACACTGTCATTAAAGATGGAGAAGTAGTAGGGGACCCGACAGAGGCCGCACTTTACGTGCTTGCAGAAAAAGGTGGTGTTAATGTTCAACAATTCCAGAAAAACAATCCCAGAATTGCAAGCATTCCCTTTGATTCTGAATACAAATTCATGGCAACTTTCCATAACATGAAAACATCCTCTGGAAAACAAGTAGTCCGGGCATATGTTAAGGGTGCTCCTGATGTAATACTCAGACGATCGGATTATGGCCTTATGCCCGATGGCCAAGCTAAAAAATTAAATTCAAAAGACCGAAAAAGGGTTGAAGACGAAAACAAGCGTATTGCCAGTGAAGGATTACGAGTTTTAGCATTAGCTCAGAAAGATTTTGACCCAGAAACATTCGATCCCAAGGCAGACCTTATGCCTCTTACAGAAAGCATGATGATGACTGCACTTATTGGCGAAGTTGACCCTCCTCGAAAAGAAGCTAAAAATGCCATAAAAAAGGCTAAAGAGGCGGGTGTGAGGGTAAGGATGATTACGGGTGATCATGCAGTAACAGCCGAAGCTATTGGTCACGAATTAGGTATTGAAGGGACGACTATTACAGGGAAAGAATTTGCAGCCTTAAGCGATGCAGAAGCAGAAAAGAGAATTGATGATATAGGAATTCTTGCCCGAGTTGCCCCTGAACACAAGGTTCGGCTGGTGAAAACCTTGAAAAGGAAGGGAAATATTGTGGCCATGACTGGTGATGGTGTAAACGATGCTCCCTCCATCAAAGCAGCAGATATTGGTATTGCAATGGGAATAACAGGTACAGATGTTGCTAAGGGGGCTGCCGAGATGATCTTAGTTGATGATAACTTTTCAACCATTATCTCTGCCATCGAAGAAGGGCGAAAGATCTATGACAATTTACAAAAATTCCTTAGAATCCAAATTGCCAATCTTTTCATGTTCATATTAGCCTTTTTAGGTTCATCAATATTTGCTATTGCCGGCACAGCACTGTACACGCCCGGACAAGTATTGTGGATTCACATGCTCATTGTTGCCCCTATAGGGATGATGTTCGGACTTGACATGGCAACACCAGGAATTATGAACCGCAAACCACGAAGATATGATGAAGGCATTATTTCAAAGACTATGTACTTAAAGTTGTTCATCTTCGGAGCATTTATGGCAGCATCATCACTCTATGTGTACCAGATGGGGCAAACAGCATATGGCTCTCTTCAAATCGGCCAGACAATGGGACTTGTGACACTATCTTTAATGAACATATTCCTCGCCTTAAACATTCGATTCCCCAGAGAAACAGCATTTCAAAGGGCAACCTTTTCCAATCACAGACTCATCTATGCATATCTATGGATTCTTTTCGGAACTTTTCTCATCACCGAAACCAGGCTTTTCCATCAACTTTTTGGAACAGTGTCACTTGATGCATACCAGTGGGGAATTTGCCTAATCCCTGGAATCATCCTGTTAATCATAGGTGAGATTGATAAAAGGTTCATTCAAAGCAAAAAATAGAATTCCACACAGCACGGGTTCATGCCACTTTAAAAAGATAAATGGTATAACTGGTAATAAGGGCATTACATAGTGATGTCTTTTTACCAATATTCTTATGGGTCCAAAATAGGTTTGCCACTGTTGACTAGGAGTTCTAAGTTTGATTTGAAAGCCCAGTAATCAAATTGCCCGAAAAGTTTAGTGAAGGCCATGGTAAAACCTCCATGGGTTATCTACTCTAAGTTATTCTTTTTCAAGTATTCCATGGAAATGTATGAGTTTCTTTTTTCGTTTTACATTTTTCTGGATGTTTTTATTTATTCAGATACTGCTTAATGGGCATATTAACATCTTGGCCTTGTGTGTGATCCTCAAGTAACTGTCCAGGCGCATACCAGTTAACATTTTCAGACCTCCTGAATCGAATTGATGTGATTTGGTGTTTCCTATGGAATTTATTGGATTTGTGGATTTTTTTTTGCTTTTGATATCGAATATAAACAAAAGTATTAAAAATAAACTCCTAAATAATAAATCGCTGGTTTGTTGTGCTTATTTATAAAAATACGAAAATGAATATAACCCTATAATGGTATAAATAGAGTAACTTTTAAATTAAGTTACGTTGGAGTATGATAAATGAATTTTTACAGAATCCTAAAAGAAGGAGAAGGAACAACCGTAGAATTTAATGAATCTATGGGAGAAAATGTATTCAAGACAGTGTCTGCATTTTCAAACACTGATGGTGGTACTTTATTTTGTGGTATCTCTGATAAAGGAGATATTCTTGGTTTTGATTGTAGTCAAAAGCCTGTTCGTATTATTACCAATAAAATATTGGATAAAATGGGAATTCATCCTAATATTTCCTGTTTTGAGTTTGATGGGAAGAAGGTTTTAAGGATAGATGTTGAAAAAAGTTCTAATCCTATTTCTTACAATGGAAAATATTATAAAAGAGTTGGCACTACTACGACTGGAATGTTGGGGGATGAATTACGGGATTTCTTTTTAAAGGGGAGTAATTGGGATGGTTTGACCAATGATTACAGTCTGGATGAAATAGATGAGGAGGCTGTTCGCAGATTTATTAGGAGAGCTGTCAGTAAAGGAAGACTAGTCGCAGATGATGCTGCAGATCTATCTGATTTACTTCTCAAAATTAACCTTTTAGTTGAAGGTAAGCTCACTAATGCAGCTATAGTTCTTTTTGGTAAGGATCCTCAGAAATATTTTACCAATGCCCTGGTTAGGGTGTTAAAATTTAAAAATGGAGTCAGTATTTCTGATAGGCGAGTTAAAGGCAATTTGTTTAGGCAAGCAGAAGAAGCTGAAGAAGCCATTAAAAATTCTTTAAATGTGAAATTTGAGATAAAAGGCAAGTTAACCCGTGATGAAGTTTGGGATTACCCTCTTGAAGCCATACGTGAAGCCCTTATAAACTCTATTGTCCATAGGGATTATTTTAAATATGGAATACAGACCCAGATCAAGATATTTGATGATAAGATCTGGTTTTTCAACCCGGGAGAACTGTTTGGGGGGATGACCATTGAAAAACTAACCCAACTCCATCCATCTTCCACTCGAAATCCTTTAATCGCTGAGATGTTTTTCAAAGCTGGTCTGGTTGAAGTTCATGGATCAGGCATTCGCCAGATGATTAAGTCTCTTAAAAATGCAGGACTCCCTGAACCTGATTTTAAAGAAGAATTTGCCGGATTTTCGGTTTACATGATGAAAAACGTGTATACTAAGGAATATCTGGAAAGTATTGGTCTTAATCGTAGTCAAATCCAGGCAGTGTCTTATATGCAAGAACACGGTTCTTTAACCATGTCGGATTTCTTACGCATTTCTCCAGGAATAAGTGAAAGGACACTTAGACGATATCTAGTTGATTTATTGGATAAAAAACTCATAATAGCAGTGGGTGAGAAAAAAGGAAGGAAATATGAACTTTTATGATAACGGACATATCGGACATATAACGGTCATATAACGGTCATATATCGGACATATCGGACATGATTAAAAGAAACTAAAAGCTTGTAAAAATTAATCGACTTGATCGTTCCTCTTTGCATTGTTTAGGATGGAATATTCATAAATGGATTATGATCNTATAGNGGGTTTNTTAGCCTATAATCTTCCTTAACACCACACGCTTGGCGTAACTATCAATGTGAAGATCCGCCTTAAAGAGCCACTTTTTTTTCTAACCCATTAATTTTGGACACAGTTAAAATTGATCTTGTTTTTTTCAAACTTTGTGTTTTTCACTCTTTACGAAGTTCATATTGTGACAGAAATGATAATTGATTAAGCTCCCTAAAAAAAATCAAAAATTAAGTTCGTTATATCAGGGTTTAACGAAGTAAATCTCCAAAATGTAATACAAAATTCGTGATAAATTAAACTTCCTTAAATACCCATTCTGATAT
>JGI24710J26742_10003163_pt1 | contig 14095 bp, 14 predicted proteins | sample BioPla2DNA2_FD_26742 | JGI IMG/M metagenome (IMG submission 26742) | reverse complement strand
AAAAAGCGTAATTTACATTACGCTTTTTATTTGGCATATTCTATTGCTCTAGTTTCCCTGATAAGATGTACTTTAATTTGACCTGGATATTCCAACTCATTTTCAATTCTCTTAGCAATTTCTCTAGATAACAATACCATTTGTGCATCATCAGTTTCTTCTGGTATAACCATAATTCTTAATTCTCTACCTGCTTGAATAGCAAAAGATTTTTCTACTCCATCAAAGGCATCAGCAATTTCTTCTAATTTCTGCAAACGTTTAATGTAGGATTCCAACGTTTCTCTTCTCGCTCCCGGTCTTGCTGCTGAAATTGTGTCTGCTGCTTGAACAATAACTGCAATCAGACTTTCTGGCTCTACATCACCATGATGAGCTTCAATAGCATTAAGTATAACACTGGATTCACGATATTTTTTACACAATTCTACTCCAATGCTTATATGTGAACCTTCCATTTCTTTATCAGCTGCTTTTCCTATATCATGTAATAAGCCTGCTCGTTTTGCTAAGCGGACATCTAAGCCTAATTCACCTGCAATCAATCCGCATAAGTGAGCTACTTCTATAGAATGTTTTAAAACATTTTGACCATAGCTTGTTCTAAATTTCAATTTACCTAATAAGCGGACAAGTTCTGGATGAAGGCCGTGCACTCCTGTTTCAAATGTAGCAGCTTCTCCTTCTTCCCTAATCATTGTTTCAACTTCTTTTTTAGCTTTATCAACCATTTCTTCAATCCTTGCAGGATGAATTCTACCATCAAGAATTAACTTTTCCAAAGCAATTCTTGCAACTTCTCTTCGAATAGGATCAAAAGCTGATAATATAACAGCTTCAGGAGTATCGTCAATAATTAAATCAATTCCTGTAAGGGTTTCTAATGTCCTGATATTTCTTCCTTCACGTCCGATTATACGCCCTTTCATCTCATCATTAGGTAAAGGTACAACAGATACTGTTGTGTCTGCAACATGATCGGCAGCACATTTTTGGATAGCATTTGTAATAATTTCTCGTGCCTTTTTATCAGCTTCCATTTTTGCTTTATTTTCAATGTCTTTGATTAACATTGCTGATTCCAGCCTTACTTCACTTTCAATAGTCTTTAATAAATATTCTTTTGCTTCTTCGGAGGTGAGTCCAGAAATTTTTTCTAATTCCTGTATTTCTTTTTGTTGGAGAGCAGCAACTTCTTCTTTTAATTTATCTAATTCTTCCACTTTTTCGACGAGAGCTTCTTCTTTTTTCTCAATAGCTTCAGCTTTCCTATCTACTGCTTCTTCTTTTTGAATAATTCGTCTTTCTAAACGCTGTAGCTCTCCTCGGCGCTCCCGTATCTCCTGATCGAGTTCGTTTTTTGCCTTCAACGTTTCTTCTTTTGCTTCTAGCATAATCTCGCGTTTCTTTGCTTCTGAAGCAGTAATTGCGTCATCAATAATTTTACTAGCTCTTTCTTCGGCAGAACCAATTTTTGCTTCTGCAATACGTTTTCTATAAGAAACACCCATAGCAAAGGCAATAACTCCAACAATAATCGCAGTAATTATTATAAGTATTGCAATTAAAAATGCATCAATTGGTAACACCTCCTTTATTCAGTTTTCATAGTTCAAATTGTATAAGTATAACATAATGATTGTATTACTTTTTAAAAATTATGTCAAGTACTAGTAATGAACATTATATCCATATAATTATGATTTATTCGATAAAATCCTCATTATTTGCTAATACTTTTTGAATTATTTCATAGGAAAAGCCTCTTCTTATTAAAAATTTATATAATTTATCCTTTTCTTTATAGTCCAAATTTACTATTTTCTTTTCTCCGATTTTCTTATTTATAAGTATTTTTATATTTTCAATTTCATTTAAATCTTCATTATTAATAATTTTATCGATAATTTCTTGGCTTATTCCCTTAGTTCTTAAATCATATATTAATTTGTTTTTACCTCTAAATTTTAACTTAATTGAATCCCTGACAAAAGCATATGCAAAGGCTTCATCATCAATATATTTATAGCTTTCCAATAATTTTATCACAGAATTAATTGTATCCTCGTGATATCCTTTAGAAATCAACTTATCTTTTAATTCTTTTTTCGTTCTCATCCTATAAGCTAAGAACCTAAAAGCCTCATCCTTGGCTTTTATAAAATCTTCTTCCTGATAATCATCCATTAAATTCACCTCAAAAAGGAAATATCTTTTTAATAAAATTAATTAAATTTTATCCTTTATAAAAAAATATCTTCTATAAAAAGAGAGTCTCTTTTAAATAAAAAGAGACTTTGTGCTATTCATTATCTTTATTATCTGCAGAATCCTTAGCTGCATTCTTTTTATTAGAATCTATAGAGATTAAAGGAAGACCATATTTATTTCTAATCATATTTTCAATCTCATCACATAAAAGCGGATTTTCTCTTAAATAATCTTTAGCATTTTCTCTTCCTTGGCCTAAGCGGTTTCCTTGATATGAATACCATGCACCGCTTTTATTAATAATATCTTCTTCTACTGCCAAATCCAATATATCTCCTTCTCTTGAAATACCTTCCCCATACATAATGTCAAATTCTGCTTGCTTAAAAGGAGGAGCAACTTTATTTTTAACTACCTTTACTCTTGTACGGTTTCCAATAAAGTCACTGTTTTGTTTTAAAGTATCAACTTTCCTTACATCTAATCTAATAGAAGAATAAAATTTAAGAGCACGGCCTCCAGTTGTAGTTTCTGGATTCCCAAATACAACACCAACTTTTTCCCGAAGTTGATTAATAAAGACTACAATACATTTAGATTTATTAACAATACCGGTTAGTTTTCTAAGAGCTTGGGACATTAATCTAGCTTGTAAACCCATGTGACTATCTCCCATTTCTCCTTCAATTTCTGCTTTGGGAACCAATGCCGCAACTGAGTCTACAATTACAATATCAATTGCTCCTGAACGAACCATGGTTTCAGCAATCTCTAAAGCTTGCTCACCATAATCTGGTTGGGAAATATATAAGTCATTAATGTTAACACCTAATTTTTCCGCATAAGAAGGATCTAGAGCATGCTCTGCATCAATAAATGCTGCAATTCCTCCTGCTTTCTGTGTTTGTGCTATCATATGAAGGGCAACTGTAGTTTTCCCTGAAGATTCTGGTCCATATATTTCTACAATCCTTCCCTTTGGAATTCCTCCTACCCCCAAAGCTAAATCCAGACTTAATGAGCCGGTAGATATCGTAGATATATCATTATCTATGTTGTCACCAAGTTTCATTATTGAACCTTTACCAAATTGCTTTTGTATTTGGCTTATTGCCGCATCCAAGGCCTTTTGTCTTTCTACTGACATATCAATCCCGTTCGATGATTTTCATCTTCCGGGAACACCACCTTTCATCAAATTTTTAGTTGTTATTAGAATAATATCCAAAATCAAGCTAGTTAAACAGTCGAACTTATGTTCTTATTTTATCTTATATCTTTTAATTAGTCAATATAAAAATCATTAATAATCCTATGAATTAGTTTTTATAAGATACCTTCTAAACCAGTCTAAAACTGACATCACTGTTCTTTCTCTTATTTCTTGTCTATCTCCTTTAAAATTAAGCTTTATTGAATAAAGTTCTCCTTCAATAAAAAGACCAGCATATACAAGACCTACTGGTTTTTCACTACTTCCACCTCCAGGTCCTGCAATTCCTGTTGTTGAAATACCTATATCCGTTCCAGCAGTAACAGCTATTCCTCTTGCCATTTCAACTGCTGTTTCTTTGCTTACTGCTCCATATTTGTTTAAAGTTAATTCGTTAACTTTTAATCTTTTCATTTTTGCTTCATTACTATAAGCAACAAGCCCTTCTTTAAAAACAGAAGATATACCAGGATAATTAATCAATCTGGCTGCAAGCAAACCACCTGTGCATGATTCTGCTACAGATATTGTTTTACCATGCTTTATTAATAAATCTGCTACAACATCTTCTAAAGATTGATTTCCTTCTCCATAAATATTATCTCCAAGAATTTCCCTTATCTTATCTTCAATAGGATGAATTAAAAGATTAGCTTCTTCTTCAGTTTTAGCTTTAGCAGTGATCCGAATGCTTACTTCTCCTAATTTTGCATAAAGGGCTATTGTAGGATTTGTCTGACTGTCTAGTAAATCTCCTAAAAGTTCTTCTACTTTACTCTCGCCAACTCCACAAACCTTTAAAATCTTCGATGAAAGGACTCCATCTTGAAATTGAGATAAATAAGGAATAACACTTCTTTCAAACATGTCTATCATTTCCCTGGGGGGACCTGGAAGAAGAATTATTATTTTTTCTCCGGTTTCAATAGCACAACCAGGAGCGGTACCTTTATAATTATAAAAAATTTTTGCTCCTTTAGGGAGATATGCTTGTTTCTTATTGTTTTCAGTCATTATTCTTGACAAACTTTCAAAATGTTTTTCTATCATTTCTAAAGCTTTATCATCTAAAATGAGTTCTTTTCCTGTGACTTTAGCAGCAATTTCTTTTGTTAAATCATCTTTGGTAGGTCCTAAACCTCCCGTAGCAATGACTATATCTGCCCTTTTAAAGCCTAATTCAAAGGCTTTAAATAAACGTTCTGGATTATCTCCAATAACAGATTGATAATATACTCCTATTCCCATATCCGCCAATCTTTTCGCAATATATTGTGCATTGGTATTTAAAATATTACCTAACAATAATTCTGTACCTACTGTTAATATTTCTGCATTCATAAACTTCCTCCTAGATCCTAAACTATAATTTTTATTTTAACCTAAATAATAAAAAGATAAAAGAAAAAATCAAAAGTGATTTTTTCTTTTACCTTTTTATTATTCATCTATTAATTCTTCAGTTTTTAATTCTTCTTGTACTACAGGCTTGTTATCTACTAATCTTTTAATAACTTCTTTATTATTTATTATATCTTTTAAGTCAACTCCAGTTAAAGCTTCTACTGTTTCAGGTAAACTTGAAATAATATCTGTTACATAACCTGTTATTTTAGAAGCACCTTTGCCTTCACCACTACCAGAATCAACAATAACGATTTTTTCAACTTTTGAAAGAGGTTCTGCAATAGCTCTTGCAATTTCAGGAATCTTATCTATAATCATCTCAGTTACTGCAGCATCATTATATAATTTATATGCCTCTGCCTTTTTAAGCATTGCTTCCGCTTCAGCCTTACCTTTTTCACGAATAATTTCAACTTCAGTCATACCTTCTAAACGATTAGCTTCTGCCTTAGCTGCACCCATAGCCTTAATAGCTTCTGCCTGTGCCATAGCTTCTTGGATTTCTTGATATCTTGATGCATCTGCACGTTTTTCTTCACGATATTTCTCAGCATCAGCTTGTTTAATAATTGTTGCTTCCAATTCTTTTTCTTTTCTAAGTGCTTCTTGTTCTGCTAATTCAATTTCTTTTTCTTTTTTAACAATTTGAATTTGCATTTTTTCTCTTTCAACATCTTGTTGAATCTTACTAGTCTCAATTTCATATGCTAAGTCAGCTTTAGCCTTTTCAGTTTCTTGTTCTTTTCTAAAAGCTTGAACCTTTAGCTCTTTTTCTTTAGCTACTTCTGCTATTTGAGTTTCTGCTTTTAATCTTGCTTCTTCACCATATCGGGCAGCTTCAGCAGTTTTTATTTTTGTTTCTTTATTTGCTTCTGCCTCTGCAATATTTGCATCTCTTTTTACTTCAGCAATACGTTTTTTACCTAAAGCTTCGAGATAGCCATTTTTATCAGAAATATCTCTAATAGTAAAAGCCTTTATTTCTAATCCCATTTCTGCTAGGTCAACAGCAGCAACTTCTTGAACTTGGGATGCAAATTTTTCTCTATCCTTATATATTTCTTCAACAGTCATTTTAGAAATAATCTCTCTTAACTTACCTTCTAAAACGTCGTTAGCAGTGTCTTTTATAAAACTAATGGTTGTTTTTTCGGAACCTGTATTAAATTGCTCAACAGCCGCCAAAATAGATTCTCTATCGGATTTTACCTTAATAACAGCAACTCCGTCAGCAATAATATCTACTCCTTGCTCTGTTAAAGCACCTTCAGTTTTAACAACAATTTTCATATTTTCTAAGGAAATAATATCGGTTCTTTCTAACAGAGGTATAACAAAGCCTCCGCCCCCAGATATTACCCTTTTCTTAAGACCAGTAATTACTAACGCTTTATCTTGTGGAACCTTTTTCCACATAGTTGTAACACAAAGCATCAGAAAAATTATGACTCCAACAATAATAACTGCTATCATTAAAGCTGACTCCATATAAACCCTCCTTATAGTGTTTTTACATAGTAAACATTGTTCTCAATATTTACGATTACTACTTCCTCTCCCTTTTCAATCGTTTCTTGATTCTCGGACTTTGCCGGAGCAGAATATGTATTGTCATTTATAGTATAAATAATTTTTCCGCATTCCCCATCTCTAATTGGCAATACAACTCTTGCAATATGACCAATTAATTCTTTTTGTCCCACCACCTCCTTGCTTTGAATTCTATATAGGGGGACTAAAACAAAACGGAATATTAAAAATGAAATAGTTATGGCAAAAGCTAGTGCAATAATTAAACTAAGCTTGTTATTAAAATTGTTTTTGTGAGCAATTATACCCACTCCCCCAAATACAGTAAGAAATGCTGCTATTACAACAGGTTTTAAAGGAGAAATCCCATAGCCAAAAAAATCTCCATCAAAACCAATGTCCCCATCCAATCCCATGAAATCAAAAATATAGCCAAGAATAAAACTAGCAGCAGTATAAATGATTCCAATATAAAAGCACACATAAAAAAGTTTAAGCATATTACCACCCCGAGATGTTTTGATATTTTTTCAAAACGCAGAGTCTATATCTATACTATATATATTATAACTCTAGAATGATCGCGTCAAGTTTTATTTGTAAGAAATTCAAAATTAGTACTCTCTTTTATTAATCCTTTGAAGAACAATCCTTCCTGAAATAATTCCTGCTAATAAGCCTCCTAAATGGGCAGCATTATCTATTAGAGGCATTACAAAACCTAGTCCTATTCCAACCATAATCATAATTAAGACTGTAAAAGCGTTTAATCCATCAATTTGTTTTTTGGTTTTAAATGAAATCATTAATAAGGAACCCATTAATCCATAAATAGCACCTGAAGCTCCAGCAGAAACATAATCACTAAAAAATATGCTAGTTATGCTTCCAATAATACCAGAAATAAAATATATAATTAAAAATCCTATCTTACCATAATATTTTTCTATTCTGCTTCCAAAAATGTAAAGAGCAAAATTATTGTATAGCAAATGACTAATACCTATATGTAAAAATATAGATGTAATTAACCTCCAGTATTGATTTCTTCCTAATATTAAAAAGGCTTCATTGGCTCCAAATAATAGTAATGTATTAATATTTTCTGAACCGCCATTTAACTCCATTAACAGCCATATTATTACATTAATTATAATAAAACCAAATGTTAGTATTGTATTATTAGTTCTTTGTCTTAAAAAGAATCTTTTTTTCCTTCCATTCTTTTCTTTCCATTGCTTATTTTCTTGAGAATCAATAGAAGGATTAATAATACGAAAAACCTTGTAAATGATCTCTCTTATATTAAGAACATCATCAATTTCTTTTTTGGGTACTATTATTTTATTATACTGTAAATCTAATATCCATGATACGGTATAAATTTCCTTATTAGTTTGAAACTCTTCTGGCTTAATTAGTGGTATTTCTCCCTCTGTTACTAATAAATTGAGTACTATTAAATAACTGCAATTAAGTTGCTTAAAAACCTGTTTAAGTTTTCTTTTATAGGCATTATTTCTAAATGTAAAACTATCTAAATCTACTTTTTCCATGTTCCATACATTAACAATATAGAACATAGTATTTTCTCTTTTAGCAAATCTAATCATATCAATATCTTCTGAAAAAATATTAAACTCTTCATCTTCTGATAATAATTCAAAGTCTTCTTCTATAAAAAGCGGGTAAATATTTTGTAAAAAATTAGTAAACATAAGCCACTTCCTTATTTATTTCAATATTAATTAACCATATATAATAATATTTTATCTAATAAACTCTTTTAATTCAATTAAAAAGAGTACGGTTATCCGTACTCTTTATTTAAAAAGAATCTCTTCTTTATTTTCCCAAAGACCATGAATATTACAATAAGCCATAGCGTAAATAAAACCTGAATCGTTTAGCCTTACTTGAACACTTCCAACAGGTTCAGTTATTACTCCATCTTCTCCATGAGATACAAAATCAAAAGAGGCTATTTCAACTGGAAATTTTCCGTTCTTTTTAAAATAAAATAGTTTTATCCATTTGATATGGTGTTCTAATTCATTAGGATGTCTTATTTCGTCGCCTATAGAAACTTTTATTTCTATTGGCTCTCCAACTTTTACATTCTGAGGAATATGAATGACAGGTACGTGCTTTTCTCCCTTCCAATCTCCACTTTGAAGCAATTGACCTAAACTTTTCATTATAAAACCTCCTTTAAAATTGTTCTTTAGCAGTTATTAATATAATACACTCTAAATACTTTTAAATCTACACAAATTCATTAATTGATTGTATAATTAATTTAATTAATAATTTTTTGTAGATTATAATGAAAGTAGGATGAAATTTGAAAAAAGAATTCCTTTTTGAAGAAATATCTTTAATAGTATTATTCTCATTAATTCTTAATTTATCAGTACAAACTACTTTTATAGAAAAATATTATTATATTCCTTCAAATAATCTAGTCTTCTTATCCTATTCATCAATTACTGACTCTACACTTTCTTTATCTGAAAACATGAACCTAAGAAAAATATTCTATTTTGTATTTTGTTCAACAAGCATAATTTATATATTTATAAAAACATGTAAATGTTTATATGAATATCAGCGAAAAAACCAAATCGTATTAGATAAAAGAAAAATTATTTTAGAACTATTTTCTAATTATTTTGAAGGGAGTATTCATAAATGGATTAGTCGCCTTACTTATAACTATTAAGTGGAGGTGATAAAATGAATACAGATATTTTTGTAGGGGTTGTTTTAGTACTTGCAGCTATCGGCTCTGTATTCCTAATAATTAAATCCAAGAATAAATAACAATAGAAATATTTTTTAGAATAGAGAAGAAGTTTTCTTCTCTATTCTTTTACTGATAAATAAGGATTATCTTTAATATAAAATCTCCAAGGATAATCAGCTGCTTCCTCTGCATAATCAATATTTATTCTTTTGCCTTTTCCTATTTGAAAATTAGAAGCTGTATTTGCTTCACAGATAAATAATTTATCTTTGCAAAGATCTATACCATTTTCTTCACGCCTAATATTTAGTGCCATAGAAAGCTTTCCAGGACCATTGGTCAAATTAATCCTTTGTGACTTTTGTAATTTTTCATAAGGCTTATTAAATCTTAACTGTGCCATTTCATCTAAACCCTCAATAGGTTCAACAGCTCTTAATAATACAGCACATGGTTTATCTACTTCTTCTGTAACTATATTCATACATAAATACATGCCATAAATCAAATAAACATAGGCATGTCCCGGAGGACCAAACATTACTTGTGTTCTAGGTGTTCTTTTGTTTTGATAACTGTGAGCAGCCTTATCTATGGCACCTTTATAAGCTTCCGTTTCAACAATTTTAGCAATTAATTTTTTTCCTCTTGTTTTATGAATAATATATTTTCCTAGAAGTTCTCTGGCTACAATTAATGTATCTCTATTATAAAAGGATCTATCAAGCTTTTTCATATGAACATCCTATCCTTATTAAATTATCATATTGTCTTTAGCTTTTATAAATCTATCTTAACCCTGATGCTTTAGTTACATCCATAACAAAAATTATACCTTTTCCAGGTTCGTCAATTTTCATCTTTTCTTTTACAGCGTCAATAATTTTATCCGTTTCTTCTTTTTTAATTATTATCATAACAATCTCTTTTTCTGGTTCTATATTAATTGAAAAAAACACCTCTTTTTCATGAATTCCAGAACCCCTTGCGTTAATAATCGTAGCACCTCTTGCTCCTGCTTCAGTAGCAACATCGACAACTTCATGGCCAAGACCTCTATCTACTATTATAAAAATTGCTTGATATTCCATAGTTTTTTTACCTCCCTCTTCTAAATCCGTATTGATTTCACAAGTGGAATGCTGATTAGCATATAACAATTTATTCATAGGCAAAGAAATCATTATTCCTCTTCCTGGTTTATTCATTTTAAATTTATTTGTTAATATCCCATGAAGCTCATTTTCATATTTTTCCCGTGAACATAATAATACTATTTCCTTCTTTTCTTCATCAATGCCTAGCATTTCTAATAAATGATTATGAACCGTTCCTTTTCCCAAAAAAATAGTCCCACCAGATACACCATTTTTTTTTGCCTCTGACAATACCTTGCTTCCGTCTCCATGATTAGCGACGACCATAGTCAAAATAAATCTATTATCTTCCTTATCACTTTTCATATTATTTCAACTCCTTTTTGCTGCTTTTCTTTCAAATAATAATCCCAAAACTTGAATTGCTATTAAAGGGGTTAATGCCACCATAGAAATTACACCAAAAGCATCAAGCAATACATCAGCTCCTGGTGTAGCTTCCGCTACACCTTGAGAAAAAGCTAATATAAAGGTTGCTGTCATTGGTCCCGAAGCTACACCGCCTGAATCAAAAGCAATACCAACAAACAATTTAGGTGCAAAATATGAAAGCACAACAGCCAAAATGTAGCCTGGCAATAGAAAATGCCATAAACGGACAGCAGGATTTAATATCCTAATCATAGATAAAGAAACTGCAACTGCCACCCCAATAGCAAGAGAAAATAATATCAATCTTTTCTTTATATGACCACTTGTAACATCTTCTATTTGTTCATTTAAGACATAAACTGCCGGTTCAGCCAGTATTACCGTAAGTCCAATGATAAATCCTATAAAAATAACAAGCCAATCATTTCCTAAGGAAACCAAGGTCTGACCAATAGCTCTGCCAGATTCCATAAATCCTGCATTTACACCGGTTAAAAACAAGACAAAGCCAATAAAAGTATATATTAAACCTAAAATAATTTTTCGCAACTGTCTTTTCTTCATTTTAAAATGAAAGATATTAGCTGCTATAAATAGTATTAAAAAGGGCAATAAAGCCATTAAAACTTCAAAGGTCACAACAGGAATTTTATGAATATAAGAAGATACAATTCCCGTTTCTTTTTCAACTTGAACTGGTAAAACACCAGTTAATCTATTTATTGAAGAAATAATACTCATTGCAAGAACTGCTATCATAGGGCCTGTTGAAGCTATGCCTACTAATCCAAAACTGTCTTCTTCTGCTTCTGTTCCACCCTTAAATGAAGCAACACCTAAACCTAATGCTAAAATAAAAGGTACTGTCATAGAACCAGTTGTTGCTCCTCCCGAATCAAAAGCTATACCTAAAAAGGATTCTGACGATAATAATGCCAACACTAAAATAATTCCATATAATACTGTTAAAAGCTTATTTATAGGTATGTTAATAACTATTCTAAGAAGCCCTGCAGCTACCATTATACCAATTCCAATAGAAACAATAACTACTAAACTAACTTGAGTTAGGGCCCCTGAGGTTACATCGCTTACTTGCCTTGCTAAAACTTGTAAGTCTGGTTCAGCAATATTAATAAAAAAACCAAGAATAAAACCAAATAAAACAACCACAGAAATTTTTTTACTTTTTGTAATTGCTTCACCCATAAGAGTACCTATTGGCTGAATCCCCAATTCAACTCCAAATAAAAATATTGTTAAACCAAATATAATAAACAAACTACCTATAATAAACTTCCATAACAAATTACTACCTATAGGTACTATAGTAAAATTTAATATAATTACTATAAGTGAAATAGGTAATACTGACATTATAACATCCCGGAATTTTTCTTTCATTATATTCAATAAACATCACAACCTTCCTTTATATGCTGATATTATAAATCTATCTGATAACAAATTTCAATATAATTAATATTATATTATAAACTTAGAAAATTCTTCAAGATAATAAAAAATAATTGCAATATTTTTTTATCTTTAACATAATAATAATAATATTAATATATTTATTTTCATAAAAAATAATACTCATTTAATAAATTGAGCTTAATAAATATTAACAATAAAAGTTTTTATCTATTTTATAATTTTATATAAATAATAATTACTATATATAAAAAAACTCTGCAATCTGCAGAGTTTTAAAGTTATTACTTAATTTAATTTTTAATTTCTTAAATATTATAATTTATTCCCACATTCACTACAAAATTTAGCACCTGCATCTAATTTTGCACCACATTGGGAACAGAATTTATTAGCTCCTGTCGAAGTTGCTAGTTCAACCTTTTCACCACAATTACTGCAAAACTTCATATTAGCTGCTAAAGGTTGAGAACAATTTTTACATATTAATCCTGTAGAAGGAGTAGGAGAAGCGGGTGGTGCAGAGCTTTCGTTAGAGCTAGTCATCTTTTTCATATTATTAATCATTTCAGCACCCATTGCCAAGCCTAATCCAGCTTGAACCATATTATTCATACTACCCCCGGGATTTTTCTCTAATGAATCAACTGCACTTATATGTTGATACCTGCCTAGATCCCCAACCATTTCATAGGAAGCATTCTTTTCAATCATCTTTTGTATTTGTTCAGGATAATTAAAGCTAGAAACCTTTAAATCTGTAACGGTTAATCCAATCTTTATAAGATCCATGTCTAAATCTTCTTTTATTCCTCTAGCAATATCATAAGCATTAGCTTGAAGATTAAACATATCTTTACCTTCTTTAACAATCCATTTCATGAGTAATTGATCTAAAAGACTTAAAGTACGCTCTTCTATATCTTTAATGGTAAAAGATTTTTTAATTCCTGCAATCTTGTCAATAAGAACAATATAATCATCAATTTTTACATTAAAAGTCCCAAATGCCCTAATAGGTATTCCTCCAGGCATGTTTTGTGCAGGAATATTAATCGGATTTTTTGTACCCCATCTTACTAAAAATTCTTTTGTATTTACAAATAAAACTTCTGCCCTTAATCCACTATTAAAACCAAATTTAAATCCTTTTAAGGTACTTAAGAAAGGAATTATTTGAGTTTCGATTTCATAATTTCCTTCATCTTTAAAAACACCTTCTATTTTTCCATTATAAAGAAATATTGCATCTTGTCCAGGACGAATAATTAACCTACTACCTTTTTTAATTTCATCATTATTCCATTTCCAAAATAAAACATCGTCTCTTGTTTCATTCCACTCAATAACGTTTAATAATTGTCTTCCAAATATNCCCATCATCTTTCCCCCTTTTATATATTTCCTCTTTCAAACTCATTTAATTCTGCCATTGCTTCTGCCTCATCCAATAAGCGGTTTGCTTTTTCTTCAATATCTGAAAATGAGCTTGAATTTAAATCATTAATTTTGTTTTGAAACTTTGCTTTTTCTAATTTAATATCTATAGCTTCTTTTCTTGTCTTTAAATCATTTATTTGGTCTAACAAAGCATCGTGAGTTTGTCTCATTAGCAGCTCTTGATTTGATATTTCATTATACTTTCTTTCTAATTTTACTAACTTTTCTTCTAAAATCTCTTTTTTCTGAATAAATACTGCCTCATCTTCCTGTGCTTGTCTTGCTCTGTCAATATACTTTTCTAATTTATTAATTTCACTTTTACATTCATCTAGTTCTCTTTTTACACGTGCTTTTTCTGTCTCTACTTTTGCCTTTTCAGCTTTAATCTTTCCTATTTCATCTTCAATACTTTTAAAAAATTTTTCTAACTCTTTTTCAGATTTTTTATAATCAGGAGCATTCATATTTGATTTTACCACTCTTGACACTCTTTTAAATATTCCCATCCTTACCCTCCTAAAAATAGTTAAATATTAAATATATTCTATAATATTTTTTAATTAACTTCAACTATTACAT
>JGI24710J26742_10003161_pt1 | contig 14105 bp, 12 predicted proteins | sample BioPla2DNA2_FD_26742 | JGI IMG/M metagenome (IMG submission 26742) | reverse complement strand
ATTAAGGCATAAAAATACTCCCACAGGTAGAAGTAAATCTGCTTGTGGGAGTATAATAAAACAGCGTTTCAGTTGAATGGTTCCGTTGAATTGACAAATAGTATCGGAATGCTTTTTTACCAATTGTAATTACTTAATATGAATATCATTATATACACGATGTCCATTCTATTTTCATTTAGGTTTGTGTATCAGTCCCCATTCCTCATGCATCCTTACAGTATTTGAATGCACTACTATAATTCCAACTATCTGATCTGTGGAATAAGTATTCACCATTCACTTCTCCTATAAATTCATCCCACAAAGTTTCTCTATCTTTGCTTTATCCCATTTTGTATTACCGAATATCCTTGTATCCGGTTTCATTGACACTCTCATTCCATGCAACTTCGTACTTGGTTTCACAAACAATTCGTGGGTTGGGATTCCCCTGACATAGTCTTGCGTATATTGTATGCCTTCTTTGTATACAGTTACTGAAAATTTTTCTGCCAATGAACAAATCATATTTAACTCAATACTGCTAAAATCATCAATTGCATTATAAGCAAGTTCTGTAATAGGGCTATTTGCAAATAATGAATTGATTCTTTCTTTACAAATATTCAAGTCTTCTGATAAGGGAATTCCCCTGCCGTCGTCTGATATCTCTATGATATTATCAGCTAGTAACTTTATGCTTATTGTTTCGCAGAATCCCTGTTCCTTCTCTGAAAGAGATTGCTGAAATATAGCATAGAACATTGCATGCATATCATCATTTAATGTCTCTTCTGTTTTCATAGATTCACTACTCCTTATAATTGGTATAATAATATCAGGGAGCGAATATGATACATGTTGATTTTTAAGATATTCTGGTGCGAATCCATACAGCTGTTTAAACGACCTTGTAAATCCCTCATGGGATTCAAAACCGTATTTTATAGCTGTATCAATAACACTTTTTCCATTATCCAAATCGATAATAGCATATTGAAATTTTCTAACCCTGACATAAGTGGTTGCAGATAATCCCATTGTCTCAGAGAATATCCTACTAAAGTGAAAGGGACTATACCCAGCTACACTAGCTAAATCTGCAAGGGTTATTTTATCCTCTATATGCATATCTANATAATCTAGAACATGCTTTAAATCAATCATTTCATCAAGCTCCTTTTTGTCCGATTTAGATGAAGCCCAAACCGTTTCTTCGCTAAATGCTTCATATTTAGCTTTAATCCTATTATAGAGGACTAACGTCTTATAGTCTTGATAATCTTTGCGATTATCTTTTTCCACGCCAGTTTACTTATCAATCAGGGGTGTGACGCACTTATCTTCGCTGACAGACTTGGACATGAAAAAGTATCCACAACATTGAATACTTACTTCCATCTGTTTCCGCACAAACTGCAGGAGCTTGTCAGCAATCNGGAACATCTTGCGGCTACAGTTGGTGTCACACCAACACTGGAGCCACCAATGGGAAATCCTCTGCTTGAAACCATGGGTATTTCCTATGATGGTACTATATGGGTTATCCTACCACATATTCATCCTTAATTCATCTGAAAAATTCACGATTAATTTACCATACATCTAAACTATCCTCCGCATCAATCCATGCCTGCATCTCATTGCCTAAAGCCAACCGGGCATACTCCATAGGGTTGTCAATGGCAAGAGCATTTAATGCACACTGCGAATTAGGCGTAGAGTTTTCAATCCATCCTCCGCCTTACTACAATCTATGCGAAGAAGCATATTATCAAAAGTGGTTATATCTATACTATTGCAGTACTGGTTATATGTAGCATATATAAGTTTCATAGCTTTTCGTCCTTTCGTTTTTATTACAGATAAGCCGGTTGTATTGATAAATTGTTGTGTGTCCTAGAATTATCCTTTAGAACATGATACACAAATATCACTTCTAACAAATCTAGTATTTTCATTTTACCTCCTAATACTCTTATGTAAATTTGCATACGAGACTAGAATAACATATTTCAAAATAAACGTAAATTGTTTTTTGACAAAAAGATCAAACTAGGATAATATGCTATAAAAGCTATAGAACCGGCTATATTAAGCCGGCCCTGTAAGNTATTAATTTATGTTCTGAATTTATACTCCAGTCTGATTTTATCTGCGATTAGTGCTACAAACTCTGAATTGGTAGGCTTACCCTTTCCGTTGCTGACCGTATATCCGAATAATTCGTCTATTGTATCCATCTTGCCTCTGCTCCATGCTACCTCTATTGCATGTCGGATTGCCCTCTCAACTCTGCTTGGAGTTGTTTTATGACGTTTGGCAATCGAAGGATAAAGTAGTTTGGTTATGGAATTAAGCATCTCAATATCATTAACAGACATCATAATTGCGTCCCGTAAGTACTGATAACCTTTTATATGTGCAGGAACACCGATTTCATGTATTATATTTGTTACATCGGTCTCTAGATTTCTCTCCATATAAGTACTCTTATTCTCGTATGCACTTACTCTATGGTTATTGGTTATTCTATTATGGTAATCGCCTTTTAACTGTTTAATTCTTGATAGTATCACATTACTGTCAAAGGGCTTCATGATATAATAATTTGCCCCCAGCTCGAATGCACTTTCCGTAACCCCCTCTTGTCCGATTGCTGTAATTACTATAAAGGAAGGATTTTTCTTAAACTCCGAATCTCTTTTTATCTTCTCCATAACCCCAAGCCCGTCCAATTTTGGCATAATTAAATCCAATAATACTACATCGGGTTTCTTTTCTTTGATCATATCCAAAGCATCCAACCCATTCTCTGATTTACCTACTACTTCAATTTCTGAGTCTTCCTTTAAAATATCCTCCAGTAGGTTTACCATCCTTTCATTATCATCGACGATAGCTACATTGATTTTGCCCATACCCTTTCACAACCTCCATTGAATTTTTGATTTCCCCTTCCGTAACAACATAGATTAAAATAATATATGCACGCTTCACATTCTGTGAGTTTTTTGCCACATTTTGCATTTCATGATTTTATATGGCAACATTATATCCTTTAGAATAGTTGACGTCAACAGTTTTCGTAATGGCAATATTACCAAATTATTCCTAGTCAATTTGCACTATTTTTTGTTATATTCTAACATATGTCGCCATAATCAAACAGATATACTAATGATTCTACACAAAAAAATTAATAACGGAAGGTTATAATAGAATTAATTTGTAAATATTTACCATATACGAATTATAGCTACTATATCCCAAATATTCAATTCTATCTTTTCGCACTGTTCGACAGCCTATTTATAATAAAATGGGAAATAGGGCAAAAATTAAATCTTTTTGTATTAGGTTGGATTATAGACTGTAAATATGTTGCCGTATTTTTGTCGGCTCGTTTGATTTTTAAAATTTATAGTCGACCTCTTTTTATAACAAAACAATTGCTTATTCTAATTTATTTACCATGTTTTCAATAAATGTACCGTATCCTTTAGTTGAATCCTGTATAAATACATGGGTTACAGCACCGATTATCTTATTATTTTGTATAATAGGGCTGCCACTCATCCCCTGAACTATTCCTCCCGTTAAGTTAAGCAACCGCTCATCGGTAATTTTAATCACAAGGCCCTTGCTTTGATTGGAATTACTCATATCTATCTTTTGTATGTTTATTTCATAATCTACAATCTTTCCATCCACCATACAGCGAATATAGGCTTTGCCCAGCTTGACATCTTGTTTAAATCCAATCTTCAGAGGCTTGAACTCCTCCTTAAGCTTGTATTTGTGATTGACCTTTCCAAATATGCCTTGGCTGGTATTATCAGTTATTTCTCCGATTTTATTCTTTTCATTCTGTCTAATTATCCCGATAAGCTCTCCGGGCTCTCCCTCCTTGCCTTTTACAATGAACATAATCTGAGCATCATATATAGTACCATTATCGATTTCCATTAACCTCCCTGTGTCTATGTCTGTAATCCCATGACCCAATGCTCCAAAATGACCGTTTGTCGATATGAATGTTAAAGTACCTATTCCCTGTGTATCGTCTCTGATCCAGGTACCGATTTTATAATCTCCGTCAGCCGTTTTTACAGGTGTAATTATGATATTACTTATCTCTCCGTTACGACGTATCTGAAGCCTTATATCCCTTCCGTTGGATTTTTGAATTTCTTCAATGAAATCCTCCTTATACATTACCTTCCTGTTATTAATTGATAGAATATAATCGCCTGATTTTAATTTGTTATATGACGGCGAATAATTAAGCCCGTCTGCTCCGGTAATTTCACTGTTACCCAGAACCAATATACCGTCGGTCTCTACTGAGATACCAATCGGAGTTCCACAGGGTATAAGTTCGACTGTTTCTATTACATCCAGCGAAATTTTTTTATAATTAAATATTCCAAACAGCTTAAGATTTATATTATACTGCCCGGTCTTAGTAGATTGAAGAGTAAAAGGCTCGTTCAGATCTATATCGATTTTATTTGATGGAATCTTTGAATTATTGACACTTATAACACCGATATCCTCAGTCTCTATGTTGGCCTTCAGCGGCATATTAAAGCTGAATCTTTCTTCTCTGTCAACAACGATTTTGATTTCGTCAGGTATGTTTTTTTCGAGACTATATATAACTAAGTAAATAATTGCCGCTATGCTAACCAAAAAAAGGGATAATAATACCCTTCTGTATATCTTCTTTCTTCTCATCCACTCGCACCTCATGTTTGGTTTATAATACTTTAAATAACGCATCCCCGCGGAGCATTTTTTATTGAAAAGAAGGCACTCTCCTGTTCAATAAAAAAAGGATATACATAGTATTGTATATCCTCGGGTCTGATATTCGTTATTTTCAACTTTTAGATTTTGTATTTTTTAGAAGAGGTTGCAAGCTCCTTCATTTCTTTTGCATTGTCGATTACCCTGTCTGTTATGGCCGCTCCACCAAGAATTCTTGCCAGCTCGTCGATCATCTCATCGTTATTTAATTCCCTGATGATTGTCTCTGTCGTTATCCCGTCTGTCTGCTTCTCAATTATAAAATGTGCATCGGCCATCGAAGCTATTTGTGCAAGATGAGTAATACATATAATTTGATGATGCACCGCTAATTCTGACAGCTTCTCTGATACCTTTTGAGCAGTTCTTCCGCTGATTCCGGTATCGATTTCGTCAAAAATCAATGTTTCGATATCATCATTCTCGGCTAATACAGATTTTATACCCAACATGATTCTGGAGAGCTCGCCTCCTGATGCCACTCTGGATAGGGATTTCAATTCCTCACCGGGATTCGTAGATATTATGAACTCCGCGTCGTCAAATCCATTCGATGAATATGAAGCATTCTTACTGAAGCTTATATCGAATTTAACATCCAGGAAGTTTAAGTCAATCAAAGCCTCTTTAATCCTAGAAGTCAGCTCCTTACCCTTTCGTTTTCTTATTTCTGTTAATCTACCGGAAAGCTCATTTAGCTTGTCCTCTTCGACTTTCAGACTAATCCTAAGCTTCTCCATGTAGGCATCATAATCCCTATATCTCTCAAGCTTCTTCTCACATTCCTCCAGGTAGTTATGTATCTGCCCGATATCGGAACCATACTTCTGTTTTAAATGATTTATCAAATCCAATCTTTTTGTTATTTCATATAGTTCCTCTTCATTATTGTCCAAGCCTGATAAATACTGAGATAAATCCCTGTTGAAATCGTTAAGTAGTTCCTCCACATCAGTAGCTTGTGCTAATAGTTCTCCTAATTCATTATCATATTCTACAAGCTTTGTAAGCTGACGAACAGCTCTTCCCATGTTGTCGCCTGCCTGACCGGTATCATAGCCTGTCAGATTATATACCGTCTGTAAGCCTTCTGAAATCGTATGGGCATTGGAGTATTTTTTGTATAATGTCATTAACTCCTCATCCTCACCCTCGACTAGAGCGGCACTTCTGATTTCATTGGCTTCATATTCAAGAAAGGAGATCTCCCGCAGTCTTTTCTCTTCATCGATACCGGCGTTATCGTATTCATGCTTTAATGAAATATAAGCCTTATATACCTCCTGAAGCTCCTGCTTAAGAGTTCCTATCTCATCTTTTGCAAAACGGTCAACAATCTCCAAATGCTTTGTTTTATGCAATAAAGATTGATGCTCGTGCTGCCCGTGTATATCTATCAGCATCTCAGCAATGGAGGTAATTGTGCTTCCGGGAACATTTTCACCATTTAGCCTGTATATACTTCTATTTGGCATTATTTTTCTCGATATAATTATCTGATTATCATTTATTGGAATGTCCAGTCTGTTCATAGCCTCATGAACTGCTCTGTCCTCTGTATCAAATACCAGTTCCACAAGAGCATAATCTGCCCCGCTTCGAAGAATATCCTTAGATACCCTCGCTCCGAGGGCACAGTTTATCGAATCTATGATAATAGATTTGCCCGCTCCGGTTTCTCCGGTAAGTATATTTAAATTGTTTTTAAAGTATACCTCGACTTCATTTATAATGGCAAAGTTCTTAACGTGCAGACTTACTAACAAATCGCACCCTCCTTATATGATGTCATTCTTTGTGTTTAAACGTGTGTTCTGTAAGAATTCTATCATACCTATATTTATTTATCAATTAGCTAATATTATGTGGAGAAATTTTTGTCTATTTATACCAAGAAATCCGACTTTTATGGTAATAGATACTAATATAGGGATGTTTCAAAACATTGAAACATCCCCGGTTCGATGCTCGGTACTTATTAATGTACCGCTTCACACTATTTAATCTTTGTAACCGTTAGTTTACAAGTCAGCTTTCTTCCGTTAACGGTTGCGGTAATGACTGTGGTACCTCTTGCTTTTGTTATTATCATTCCGTTTCTGACTTCGGCTATTGAAGGATTGGCAACATCCCAGGTAACCCTCGAGGTCGCCCCTTCTACATATAAGGTATATCTGCTGTATTGCTCTAATTCCAGCTCGGTTACATTAAGACCTATTACAGTAACCTCTATTGTCGCTGTCTTTCCTGAGTCTGTCATGGCTGTAATATAGGCCGTTCCCGTTGCATTTGCCCTGATTCTTCCGTTGGTTTTACCCACACTGGCAACAGAGGTATTATCCGAACTCCAGGTTATGCCGTCGGTAGAGCTTATCGGATTTAACACCGGCTTAACATCTCTTTGCTCTCCCTGTATCATAACAACCTTTTTATCTGATAACACGATTGATGTTGCCGGAACTCTTTTATATACAGTAATATAGGTTATCGCAAACTTACCGCTGCTATCCTGGGCAGATGCTATAACAGAGACCGTGCCTTCCTTTAGTGCCGTGACGTATCCGTCCTCATCCACAATAACTATTCCGTCCTGACTGACACTAAATGAGGGTATTTTATAGGTAGCATTCGATGGCTCTATCTTTGCCTTTATCTGCTTTGTTTCTCCCTCCAGCATTGTCAGATAACTTTTATCTACAGTAACTCTTGTTACCGCTCTAACGACTTCGACCTCACAGCTTGCCTCGGCTCCGCTTCCATCCAACGCATATGCCGTAATTGTTGCAAATCCATATTTATTTCCTGTTACTTTACCGTTCTTATTAACGGAAGCAACGTCATCATCACTGGATACCCATCTGAACTGTTGATCCGTGGCAGTCTCATTTTCAATTATAACATTCAGAGTAAATGATTTATTGAGACCCAACCTGTATTCTTCATGGTCCAGAGTCATGGATGTTATCCGTTCTCTAACGGTTACTACACAATTTGCAGTGTATCCGCCGTCCAATGTGGTCGCCGTTATAATTGCCATTCCTGCTTTAACACCCACTACCTCTCCGGTATTTGATACTGTTGCCACGTTAGTATTGGAGCTTTTCCATTCGACTCCAAGGTTAGAAGCCTCACTAGGCGATACCGATACCTTGAGGTCAAAACTTTCCCTAACATAGATTGTCTTCTCTGAGAAATTCATGATAATACCGCTGACAGGTTGTTTTACGGTTACCTTAACGTAAGACATTCCTCCGGACTCGGTCCTTACTATCACGAATGCAACACCGGGACCCTTTGCGGTAACCTCTCCCTTTTCATTAACGGTAATAACCTTGGTATCACTGGCCTCCCATAACAATTCCGAATCTGTCGCATTGGCAGGTATAAGGGTATATTCCAATTTATGAACCTGTCCGGTAAACAGTTCAAGCTCAGCACTGTCAAACTTTATACCCTCTGCTATTTGTCGGACATTAATAGTACAGTAAGCGGTATGACCACCGTCCAGTGTCTTTAACATTATTACTGTGGATCCAACCTGTCTTGCTGTTACTCTTCCTGCCGAGTCCACTGAAGCTACATTGCTCTTCGTTGAAGTCCATGTAACTGCAGTCTTACTGGCATTTGCGGGAAGTACCGTATAGGTAAGTCTTTTGCTTTGTCCCACATACATCGTAACCTCACTCTCATCTAAGGCTACGGTACTTACAGGCACTTCAATATTTATATTACATAATTCCATTATCTCCGGATTGTCTGCCGATCTTGCTATTATGGTCACTTCACCCGGCTTTACCAGAGTCACTAATCCATTCTCATTTACTCTAGCTATCTGTGGATTCGATGATGTCCAAATTATCTCTTTATTCAATGCATTTTCCGGATAGACTATTGCTCTAAGCTGAATACTCTTAGCATCTATATTAATATTTACATTNGTATCCGATAATGCTATTCTTGTCACNGGTTGCCTTATTGTTACATGGCAATAACCCACTACAATATTGTCTTCGTTAATCGCAGATATTACAGCATTTCCACCGGCTACACCCTGAACTGTTACNGTTAAGGGATTAGCCTCGATAATTCTTACCACCCTTTCATCGGATGTCTTCCAGTTAAGTCTGATTCCACTTAGCTTAGGGGTAATATTGGCATGTAACGTCTGATATTCTCCGATAGCCAGATTGAGNGNAGGGGGATCTATGGTAATATTGGTTACNGATTGCTGTACGGTGATTTCACAGGTTGCCCGCTTAACAACCCCCTGTATGTTTTGCTGTGCCGTTATAATTGCCACACCCGGACGAAGGGCGGTAACCAGACCGTCTTCTACTGTGGCAATATGAGGAGCATCACTACTCCAGATTATTGGTTCTGCGGGATCTGTTACTATGGCATGTAACAGTAATGTGCCTGAGGTATAAAGCATTGCCTCTGTTGCACTTAAGGAAATGCCGTCTATAACCGTAACATGAATCGTCTTCGTATCCACTACGATTGANCTGTCATATAAATCAGACGATGTCTTATAGANAAGGTTAATCGACACCTTACCCTTTCTTCTGGCTGTTATAACTCCTGTTTTACTATTTACCTGAGCGATATTAGAGCCTCCCGCCCCCTGTTCTCCATAATTATATTCAAANATACTAAAATTAGGGATATTGGAGTTCTCCACAATATCATATGTATCCCCTACGTTCATAATTATATGCTCATCCCCGAGATATATCGGAACGATTATCTTCATGTATGCGTAGGGTGCATTGGTATTATAATTATAATTCTCGTTGGCAAATGCATAAATCTCATATGTACCCGCTTTTACTCTGCTAAAGGTTACGCTTCCGCTGTTTTCACTGATTGCATAACTCAGCTTATCAGCAGTAGGCTTCTTACCCGTGCTGGAATCTATTATTTCCCACTTTANGTTCGTACCATATGTGGCATTTGACTCTAATATAAAGTTAGAGGGTACGCCGTTTACAGGCGTATAGTTGTTTTTATCATTACCCGAATTAGCGACTATATGATTTCCTTCGTAATCATCAAAGGTAAGGCTGAATTTCGGTGAAACCACAACCATCATGGTTATCGACAGATACCTGTCCTGCGAAGACATGGTGTTGGTTGTAACGGTAATTCGGGCGCTGCCGCTTCCGACCGCAGTAACCTTACCTGTCTCATCGACTGTTGCCACGCTTTCATTCTCGCTTTCCCAGGTCACCGCTGCTGCAGATATTGCACTTCCCGTAACAGTACCTGTCTCATCATCATAGTTAACATACTTTAAGTATACCTGCTTTTCATCACCTATTTCATTAATAACAAGTATNCTTTNCTGAGTTGTCGTCGCTACGGTCATTCCGGTCTTCTGATAGTCAAATTCAAGATTAATCTTCACCAGACAGCTTAAGGAATATGTATAGGAACCATGCTTAACGACTGCTGTTATTGTGGAATAACCGGGGCCCTTTCTAACCATATTAACAAAGTTTGAGCCAAATTCTGTGGGCTCCAGGGTAACTACTCCGGGTTCGGATGAAACCCAAGTAACTTCCGTTTCAGGTTCCCATGTTCCGGCAGTTATATTCAGCCAGAACGTTCTGACTTTTCATCTCGTATTCTGTACCGGCCTGTTTCTGCTGTCCGTTAAACACAAAATAATACTCATCAGGCCTGGGTATCTCGGAAGCCTGAGCAGTATTATTTGATGTTAAATATATAGCCGCGGTTGATATTATACATAATGCTAAGAATATACCTATTCTTTTTGCCTTTCTCATCTGTAACCTCCTATAAACGGTTGTCCTCGGTGTTTCCTCTATGATTTATATCGGCTTAAATCAGTATTTTATTAGCTTTTCTATATATATTCTAATTGTAAAATTTGGCACTTCTGTGTCAGTATCTATATAGATGCTATTGTTCTGTATTTCTCCTTCATAAATCGATATACAAAACAACTCGACCGTGATATCCAGTCAACCGTCATGGCTATCCATACTCCGAACACACCTAACTCAAATATTATGGCTAATACATAACTTAAGCCTATTCTCCATACCCACATGGATATCATTGATACCCACATGGTAAACTTAACGTCACCGGCAGCCCGAAGCGCATTGGGAAGCGCAAAAGAAGGAGGCCAGAAAAACGTAGAAAGAATACAATGATAGAGCATCAATGTGGATGCCAACTCCGCAGTCACATCACTAACCTGATATATTTTAACTATGGACGGAATAAGGATTATGATGATTATATTGAGTCCTGCCATAATGAAATGAGTCATTTTCATAAGCCTACCGGTATACCGTTTTACGGCTTCATAATCTCCTGCACCGATACACTGACCGACAACCGTTATTAATGCAAGACCTACTGCCGAACCGGGTAATACCCCAAACCCTCCGATATTGCTTGCTATGGCATTGGCGGTAATAGAAGCGGTTCCCAAGCCTGCAATTATACCTTGAACCAAAATCTTACCCACCTGGAATACGCTGTTTTCCATACCGTTCGGTAATCCTATCTTAAGAATACGCTTTATCATGGTCATGTCTGGCTTGAATCTTAGGATATTTCCTATATGAATAGGCAGATTCTTATTGTTAAGAAGCACAAATAGCATAATCGATGAGAATATTCTGGATATCAGCGTCGCTATTGCCGCTCCGGCAACACCCATATTAAATCCAAAGATAAAAACGGCATTGCCGGTGATATTGATTAGATTGGATACGACAGATATTTTCATGGATATCTTTGAATTGCCCATGGAACGGAATAATGCCGCGCATGCGTTATAGACTGCCAGAAAAGGGTATGACAAGGCGGAGTAGAAAAAATATATCCTGGCATTTCTCATGACATCGGGTTCGATTCCACGGTATAAGAGATTAAGTATCAGATTACGTCCAAATAGGGTGATTATCATTAAGAGTAATGAAAGAACGAGGTTTGAAACGATTAGCTGTTCTCCCGCAACTGATGCATTCTTTTCTTTCTTCTGACCTAAGAACTGAGCGGATACTACGGCTCCGCCCGTAGCCATTGCACTGAAGAGTCCTATCAAAAGCACATTTATACTATCCACGATGGAAACACCGGATACCGCTGCCTCTCCGACTCTGGCAACCATAATACCGTCTGCCATACCCACCGTTACAATTAGAATCTGCTCGATTATCAGCGGTATTATCAGCTTTATTAAATATTTTCTAGTAAACATATAATCTCTCCAAAGTATTTATTTTTATTTCTCAATAGTATTATTCTTAATTCACAAAGTATTAAAGAGGGTTACCACACTAAAATAGTCTGGCTACCCCCTATATATCTCATAAATATAATTAACCTGTTTTAGCAAATCCCATATTAGTTTCTCTTGGTTCCGATAGTTACATGAGCAGGCTCTGCTTTATAATTACTCCTGTTAATCAGCTCTCTGCTTATTTCAACCCCATTTTCATATACTACCTTATAAAGCTCCGCTTCATAGCCCTTCTTGGCACTCTGTGTTACCTTCCTGTAGGAAATAGGTTTCGTAGGGTCCTCGGTCACCTTATCCTTTGACGGAGGTTGTGTTTCACTAAGAACCTTATTTTCAAATTTCACAACTCTGTTAGACGTGTCTCTTGTCTCATGACCCCAGATTCTAAATGTGATTTTCCTGTCCTCACTAAAGGCCTCTATAAGTATCGGCATATCTGTACTGTTCTTAAATCTAAAATTCTTAGAACCCTCAGCAATAGCCGCATCATATGCCAGATCCACATAGGATACTGTCATGGAGTGAGCAGAACGTTCAACAATATCAAGCTCGGCAATTAACGCTGCATTATACAGAGTAGTCGTTACCTGACAGGCACCGCCGCCAATGGTCTGCTCGATTCGTCCGGCATTATATGAACCTGCCATATAATAGCCGTTATCAATTGAAAACGGAAGCAGATAATCATAGCTTGAGAATACTTCTCCGGGATAAAGTACAGCATTGTTTATTAGTCTCGCACCATTTGCGAGATTGGCAGCCCTGTCCTCACTGGAGCTTTTATACTCAGTGGTGAACTCACCTAAAATCGAAGTGCACTGCTCTAGAGACTCTTTGGTAAACTGCGGTTGCAAATCAACCATTGCCGCATGTACCACGAAATCCATCCGATTCCAGTTATTCAACTTCTCCTTAATAGCCAAGAATGTCGGTTCCACATCCATTTTTCTTCCCAACACATGATCGATGAATTGAAACTTACCGTTTTTTCTGGTAAACGAAGCATTCTTTGGATGTACGGTATATTTCTCTGCACCGTCCTCAATTATCATCCTAAGCTTATTCTCATCATATGTATATGTGAGTGGATATACCTTCTTACCATGCTCAATATCCTTATTATCCTTATATCTCTTAATCAGGTTTCCGGATTTACCAAGACCAATGGCATGCTTGATATGGTTATTAGGCTCGTATGTATAACCCAGTTCACCCATGGTAGTAATAATGGTATTATCTCCTACGACGACAGCAAAGCTCTTACTGCGAAGCTCCTCCATATGCTTTTTCANTGCCGCCTTCGCCTCATTGACCGTCATTCCACTTATATCAACGGTATCGATAAACACACCGTTGGCTATAGTATCCTCATCATCAGCAGCATATGCTGTATGCGGATTCCATAAATTGAGCAGCCCAAAAGACATAATCAGCATACAAAATATATATTTAAATAACCTCTTCATATCAGTCTCCATTCTATAAAACACAAGTATCAAAAGTGAATATGTATTATTATTTTATCATAAGTTGGCCATTTAGCAAGATACTTTTGGTACCAGGTACCGTACCTGGTACCGTACCTGGTACGGTGCCTGGTACACTTAAGCATGTTTTCTAAGAAAAAACCATCTTAAAGCCCATAAGCCTGTTGCTATTAAACGTAGGATAAATATTACCCAAAAAATCAAATGCAAGGCTTTAAAATCTGCACCTAGCCAACTGTAGATCGTCACTCCTACAAATGGCATGACACCATTTGACAGCATAACCAAGGTCGTATATATAGATATATTTAAAGTCTTGTTTTTCTCCGGTATAACCTGAAGCAAGCACTGAAGAATATTTAATGTAGTGGTTGCCAGGGTAATATTAAACAGGGTATTTATAATCAGAAAGAAAAGCTTTGCATCAGCCACATTAATACTTGTAGCAATTATCATACCCAGAGGGCAAAGAGCCAAGCCCAGGCTCTGTCTTAAGGAAGTATATCATCAGTTAAAGTGTTAATCAATACTAATTTGGTACC
>JGI24710J26742_10003160_pt1 | contig 14108 bp, 6 predicted proteins | sample BioPla2DNA2_FD_26742 | JGI IMG/M metagenome (IMG submission 26742) | reverse complement strand
ATCATACTCGCGGTCGTCATCATCAATGCCGTTTTGGGAGTATATCAGGAAAACAAGGCCGAAAAGGCCATAGAGGCGCTGCAAAAGATGTCGGCTATGAAGAGCCGCGTTTTAAGAGACGGCAGGATAGTCGAGGTTAACAGCGAAGATATAGTCGTTGGAGATATCTGCATTTTAGAGGCGGGCGATGCCATTCCCGCCGACGGCAGACTGCTAGAGGCCCAGAGCCTCAAGGCCGAAGAATCCGCCCTCACCGGAGAGAGCGTGGCTGTGAGCAAGGTCATCTCCGCGCTTAAGTTGGAAGATAAAAAAGACATAACCCTCGGCGACAGGCGCAACATGGTATATATGGGCAGCACTATAGCCTATGGCAGGGGTGTAGCCGTCATAACGGCCACAGGGATGGATACCGAGGTCGGCAAGATAGCCGAGGCCATACAGGCCACCAGCGAGGGCAAAACCCCGCTCCAGAAAAAGCTTTCCGAGCTCTCTTCCCTGCTCACAAAATTGGTTCTTGCAATCTGCGTTATAATCTTCGGAGTGCAAATCTGGCGCGCGGGGGGCTTCGATTTTGAAACAGCGATAGAAGCCTTCATGATATCCGTGTCTTTGGCTGTCGCCGCCATTCCCGAGGGACTGGTTGCGGTTGTCACAATAGTCCTAAGTGTCGGCGTTACGAGAATGAGCGAGCAAAATGCCATTATACGGAAATTAACAGCTGTCGAGACTCTGGGCTGCTCCGAGATAATTTGCTCCGATAAGACAGGCACGCTCACCCTGAACAAGATGACCGTCACAAAGGAGTTCTCCAAGGATAAGGAGAGACTGGCAACAGCCATGAGCCTCGCCTCCGATGCCGAAAACGGAGAAGACGGCATGGCGATAGGCGAACCTACCGAGTGCGCTCTTGTGAACTACGCAAACAGCCTGGGACTGGATAAAGACGAGCTGAAGAGAAAGGCTCCCCGCATAGGCGAGGCGCCCTTCGACTCTAACAGAAAAATGATGTCCACGGTACACAGGCGCGCCGACGGCATCATACAGTATACAAAGGGCGCGCCCGACGAAATTCTTAAAAAGTGCACGAGCTTCTTCGACGGAGAAAACCCCGTTCCCATGACGGATGAGCTGCGCGAGGAGATTTTGGCTCAGAACAAAATCATGGCCGATGGCGCTTTAAGGGTTCTGGCCGCGGCGCAGAGAGTTTGGGAGAGCGAGCCCGAGAGCTGCGAGCCCGGAGATCTCGAGAAAGAGCTCTGCTTCCTGGGACTCTGCGGCATGATAGACCCGGTGCGTCCCGAGGTTAAGGATGCGATAAAAACAGCCCGCGGAGCCGGCATCACGCCCATAATGATAACGGGCGACCACAAGCTTACGGCTATGGCCATAGCCCGGGAGCTGGATATGCTCGGTGAGGACAATCTGGCAATCGAGGGCGCGGAACTTGAAGAGATGAGCGACGAGAAGTTCAAGGAGCTTCTGCCGAAAATCGCAGTCTATGCCAGAGTCCAGCCCGAGCACAAGACCAGAATAGTCAGCGCCTGGCAGGAGAGAAACAAAGTAACCGCAATGACGGGCGACGGCGTGAACGATGCTCCCTCCATAAAGAAGGCCGATATAGGCATCGGCATGGGCATAACGGGTACCGATGTCACCAAGAATGTCGCCGATATGGTGCTCACCGACGACAACTTTGCAACAATAGTCAAGGCCGTTGCAGAGGGCAGGCACATCTATGACAATATTAGAAAGGCAATTATCTTCCTACTCGGCTCAAATCTGAGCGAGGTTATAAGCATCTTTGTGGCGACTTTGGCGGGATTTATAATTTTAAGGCCCGTTCACCTGCTTTGGATTAACCTTGTAACCGACAGCTTCCCTGCTCTGGCTTTGGGCGTTGAAAACTCCGAGGCCGACATTATGAACCGTCCGCCCAGAAAGGCGGATGAGGGGCTCTTTTCGGGAGGCGTCGGCTTTGCCGTGGCCTATCAGGGCCTTACGATAGCTGTTTTGACGCTCCTTTCCTATTTTATGGGACACTACATGGACACCGGCGTGTTCGAGATAGCCGCGAGTGAGCACGGCATAACTATGGCGTTTTTAACTCTGAGCTTTTCCGAGATTTTCCACAGCTTCAATATGCGAGACTTAAAGCGCAGTATCTTCCAGATTAAGGATATCAACAAGTCCCTGCTTTTAGCGGCAGTTGCCAGCATACTCAGCACAACGGCCGTTTGTGAGATTCCCTTCCTCTCCGAGCTCTTCGGAATAGTACCCGTCTCGTGGGCGCAGTACGGCGTCGCTGCGGGCATTGCCTTCCTGATTATACCCATAGTCGAGACTGTGAAGTTTATAAAAAGAGCGACGGAAAAACCTGCTTCTGCTTGAATATACACCTGCACGATAATTTCAGCTTAGAATCAAAGCTATATTTCGCAATAATAAAAAAGACCCCCTTAAATTGGATTTTTTAGATCCAACTTTTGGGGGTCATATTATTAGGCGTTAAAAATTTTCCAAATTTTCAGTTTGTACAACAGTCTCGTCTCTTGTTAAATATTGTTTTATTTTAACAAGAGTTTCCTTTATCCCCTCTCTTTTTAAACTTCGTATTCCTTTGATAAATAATTTTAATACCTGCCGTATTTTATGAGAGAAAATTCGAAGTGGCTTTGTTATTTTCCAAGATAATGAATTATCTATTTCATATAAACTTTCTTGTGCTAAGCTTAATAAGAGTTGTAAATCTTTGCACTTATCAGCAAGAGAAGGGAACATCTCATTATTATCTTGACCTGCATAAAAACCGACATGTAGCTCTTCAAAGTAGTCTGTTCTGTTAAAGTTGTTTTTTACATATATTTCATATAAATTATTTGCACCATTCAAAACAAAAGACTGGAATTTTTCCTCCATAGCCTCATATTTTTTTCCTTCCTTTAATGAAAATTTGCTAAATAGAATGTATTTATCTTTTAAAACTAAAAAATCTAAATAAAAGATAGATCTGAAAAAAATATAATCTATCGGCAATATAATATCAAAAGTCCACTCGGGGTCTATGATACTATATTTGTCATTTGATTCATTTAATATAATATTCCTAGGTATCAAGTCTAGATTTGCAGGATAAATGGAAGCTTCATTTTCGTTAAAGCATATGTCGCCGAATACTTCCATATATTTATCGGTAGCTAAAAATCTGCTATTAGATAAGGAATATATAGCTTCTTTATATTTTTTCAATTCGCAGATTAAATATTCCATGCCCTTTTCTTTATATATTTGCTCTAAATATTTATCATATGCTTGGCCCTCTACAAAATTGCTTTCTATAGTGAAATCATCCACTTGTCTGCCTTCTAATAGCTCAAAAACATCGCTTTTTTCATAAAGCGACACTGATTTTTCGTAATTGCCAAGCAGCTCCTGAAGTGAACGCCTCCCCTCTTCCTTTAGGAAAGTCTTATGCACCTTTTTTTGACCGCATATGTTCAGAATTTCTGTTCTGGTCTTATATTCGTTTCTTCTTTCGTTTGAGTATTTGATATATACTACATTGTTGTCAATTTTTTCGTTACTGACCATGCATAAAAATGAATTGGAAAACAAAGGAAAAAGCTTACTGTCTACAAACGTATCAAAAACTTTGCCCTCGTTAAACAAATGTACTCTCGGTTGATCAAAATTATATACGTTGCCTCGCAGGTCTCCTTTTTCTGGTAAATGGTCACCTGAGTATATCGCTAAAGGCAGCTTATAATCTGGATAGGGGTAATAAAATTTAATGTGTTGAAAACCGGTATCTACGAACAATTGCTCCAACTCATTTTTAGAAAATGTTCTTATAAAGCTTTCGTCGCTATATCCTTGTATGCCGTCAAAATAGTTTCCGGTATGATCTTCTCTACAACCGGCAAAGTATTTTAAACCCAGTCTATTTTCGATAGCAATAATTATTTTACCGTTTGGCTTTAAAAACTCTTTTATTTGTTTCAAAAAGCTTAAATACGGTGTTGTGCTATCGATATATCCTTTAGCATATTCTAAAGCACCTACTAACATTATATAATCATATTTCTGTTTAATAATTACTTCTTCAAACTTACCAACAAAAATTTCAATATTATCAAAATCTTTGTTTTTATACGCATTGATTAGAGACCTTCTCTTTGAAAGCTCTACACAAGTCACCTTGGCGGCTTTTTGTGCTAAAAATGTTGTAATGGCTCCACAACCCGCGCCAATTTCCAAAACTTTATCATCTTTTGTGATTGGCAGCCACTCTATGATATTCCCTCTTATTTCTGACAAATGATACAAAATAGGCCAGCTACTTGTATTATTAATTATCTCAGTATAATCGGAATACTTTTTTACTATTTCGAGCAACGTATTTTCAATTTTTTCACTATCTGAGTATTCATCTGTTCCGGTATAGTAGTCATAATTTAATTTTACTTTACCTATATAATCCATGTTTTTCCTCATTTAAATTCTGATATGTTTGAAGGTAGGTTAATATTAAGTGCAAACCAAGCTCTCTTGTCTGAATCTATCGCTCATTAATATCACAAAAAATACAAAAATGTCAATAATACTGTAGGAAATAGGCCGGTTCTATTTCTTTGTCAACAGGCAAATCATGTAAATAATTTATACTTTAATTATAATTGAAGTATGGTAGAATAATGCTTAAGTGTAACCAGTACTTTATTTAGGGGAGGTTGGAAGTGTGGCAGAAATAAACTTCAAAGATAAGTATTATGAAATGATTAGAAAAGAATTATTTGATTATCAATTAATCAGTTTTTATAAAAAAGAATTAAAAAATATAAACAAACAAATTGATGATATGTCTGAACATATCTCACATATTGAAAATGAGAAAAAAGAATACGATAGAAAAATATATAGAATGGCAGGGGTTTTTCAAAAAGTTATTGATAAACTTATTCCTTTCAAAAGCAAAAGAAGTTACTTAATTTATAAAGCATATTCTATAGTGACATATCCTTTTAAATTAATAATTAAAATAATTATAAAAACAATAAAATTAATATTTTCGATATTACTTCCAAAAAAAATAAGAAGAAAATTAGATCATAAAATTCATTTATCCAGAAGAATATCTAAATTGATGGATATGGCATACTATCCTGATTTGCCAAGAAGAAAATGTATTAAGGATAATGACGATTGTATTTTATTAAATAATAAAACCACGGCAAACGGAAAAATAGCTGTGCATGCACATATGTACTATGTTGATTTAACAAATGAGTTTGTGAGTTATTTAAGAAATATTCCATACAAATTTGATTTATATATATCGACGATGAGAAAAAAAGATATACCTGTTATGTATCTAAAATTTCAAACTATTGCAAATGCAGATAAAATAGTAATAAAAAAATCAAAGAATTCCGGAAGAGATTATGGGCCAATGTTTGTATTATTTGGTAATGATTTAAAAAATTATGATTATATTCTCCATATACATACTAAAAAGAGCTTAAGAATGGGTTCTGAACAAGCTGGATGGAGACATCATTTGTTAAATGGGGTGTTGGGAAGTAAAGAACATGTTATGCAATGTTTCGACCTAATGGATAATCATAATGTTGGCCTAGTTTATTCCAGTACTTATCAGGGGATAGATTTTCTTATATATTCTTGGATACTAAATAGTAGGTTTGCGAAAAAATATTTTGAAAAATGTGGATTTGAAATCAAGGATGAATACTTAAATTTTTCCGCAGGAAGTATGTTCTGGTGTAAAACCGATGCTATAAAACAGTTATTTGATTTGAATCTTGAATGGGAAGACTTTGGTGATGAAGAAGAAACGATAGAAGGAACTCTTGCACATGCAATTGAAAGAATATTCGGAATAGCATGCAAATATAATAATTATGATTTTGCAACATTTGGAAACGATAATATATTCCATATTAATGACGATGACTATGGGTTAAAAAATTATACTGAAAATTATTTAAGCAACACATTTGAAACACTAAATAATTTCAAAATCATTACGTTTGATGTATTCGATACATTGGTGACCAGAAAAGTGTATGAACCTAGTGATGTTTTTGAACTTATTGATGAAAAGATTTCGCATACATTTAATATTGCCAAGGGAGAGTATAAAAGTAATAGAAAAAAAGCTGAAGAAATCCTTAGAAATAAAAACAACTATGATGGTGAAGTCAACATAGATGAAATTTATGAAGAATTCAGCAGGTTATTAAATGTTTCTACTGAGGTATCAAATCAAATTAAAGAAATGGAAATTGAAACTGATATAAGCCTAATAATTCCAAGAAAAGATATGCTTGTATTATATAATACATTAAAAAGCCTGAATAAGCAGCTTATTTTGATAGCAGATTCGTACTATACTAGAGAAATAATCGAAAGAATTCTTTGCAACTGCGGCTACCTTGGTTACTATGATCTTTTATTATCAAGTGAAACAGGGTTTAGAAAAGATAATAGAACCATGTGGAATTATTATTATAATAAATATCCAAATATTAATTCAGTTCATGTCGGAGATGATGATCTTAACGACACAATAGTAGTTGAAAATATAATAAAAAAACCAGCACACCATATCTTGAATGGAAAAAAGGTATACGAAATATCTAAATTATATGCCGGTTCAAAAAATAATTTAGATAACCGAATTATAAAAGGCTTACTGGTAAATAAAATACTATTTAATTCTCCGTTTAATCTTCAACAAAACAGGGGAGTAAGAATAGAAGATTTAAAATCATATGGTTACTGTCTTCTTGGACCGATTATTTTTACATATTTTCAATGGCTGATAAGAAATATAGATAAAAACTATAATTTGCTTTTCGTTTCAAGAGAAGGATATTTTTTACAAAAAATCTATAACTTAATACTGGATAAGTCTTCTAAGTATAATAGGAATCCAAATTATTATTTCCTGATTTCCAAAAGAGCTGCATCGGTTCCAACAATAGAAACAATATCTGATATTAAGAACATTTTGTCTTCATATTACGAAGGCTCATTAAAAGAATTAATATTTGATAGGTTGGGCTGTATCCTACATGACAACATTGAAAACAAGTTTGTCAATTCTCCCAGAGATATCGATGAAATTATTGATTTTGTTGAACCGTTTAAGAAAGAAATTATTTTTAATGCAGGTATAGAAAAAAATAATTATTTAGAATATATCAACTCACTTAATCTTAATAGGGATAATAAAAACTGTATTGTAGATCTTGGATATTCAGGAACAGAGCAATATTATTTAAGCAAATTGATGGAAGAAAATATAGATGGCGCATATTTTTTAACAAGCGATAATTTAAAACCATTAGCATTAAATGGTAAAGTATTTTCATGCTATAATGATACAATCTATGATGGCAGTTTCTCTAAGCATGCAGTATTTAAATATAGATTCTTTTTAGAGGCCTTTTTAACATCTGATCGTGGGAAACTAATCAAATTTGATGAAAATGCTGAACCTGTTTATATGAACAGTGGAAATAATATAGATAAATTAACTGAAATATATGAAGGAATCTCTGAATTCATATCAGATATAAGCGAGATATCAAATGTTGATATAATAGATTTAGATATAGATAAAAAATATATAGAAAATCAGTTTGAAAAAATTATAAAACACTGTGTTTTTTCAGAAGAAATAATTAATACGCTGAAGATTGAAGATTTGTATAGTTCTAATAGTGTTCTGAATGCACAAGGATATCGAAACCACGCGTTCTCATGAGTTGACCTTTAGTTGAATCGAAATTGTGAAGCTTATAAAAAGAGTGATGGAAAAGTCAGCACAAAGCCTAGTATAGTAAAGGCTAAAACACCGAACTTTTTTATATAGGTCGGTGTTTTGCTTTAAATACAAGTAAAATTGTGGTAAAATCTTAGCCATTAGATAATTTTGTCGTAAAGACAATTCTTTAGCGGTAATTTTTAGTGAGCAGTAAAAATCTCGAAACAAAGAAAATAAATATAGCAGTCTACATTCCGGCGACTCTTTTTCTCGGACTTTGGGCAGGCGGTATTATTGGCTCTTACTTTTTTTTTGATGTGGAGCTTAGTGAGCTTTGCGCTCATGGCTATATAATACTCCTGCTCTTCCCGACTTGCTTCTTGGCTCTCAGCTTTGAGAAAACTAAGATATCGGGGGGACTCATCCTCTTGGCTCTTACGGCTATTTCTTTTGCTATTTCTATGGGTATTTTCGGAGGAGGAGGGTTCAGTTTAGCATTTCCTGAGGGGATGGTCCTTACCAGATACCATCGAAATGTGTTAATTTGTTTTTTTGCTGCGCTGTTATTCTATGCAGTTACCGGACGATTTTCAATTGCGATATCAGGCTCGACTCTTTTGTTTTTCTCGTATGTTATGCTGAGAATTATGAGTGAGAGCAGCCTTGGGAAGCCGTTGTCTTGGCATGTGGTTTGGATAGCTCTGAACGAGCTGAAGGGGAGTCTTAGGTCTTGCGGAATGAGCGCTATGAATTCCGGGCAGAGATATTCTTTGGCTCTGACGACCATATCGGGTTTCGGAGGTCTTGCTTTGTTGCTTTTCGGCAGAAGGCTGAGAGAGAGGAGGACGGAAACAAATAATGAAGCCGAAAAAGCTAGACGAGGAAGACTTTTATTCCGTATTCTGTGCATAATAATTTCTCTCGCTTGTATTTATAGTCTAATGAAGTTTATCCATTGAGGGGCTGAAGAAAAGGATTAATTTTTATTAAAGCATAAGACTAGTACATTTTAAAGGCTGAAAAAAAGAATGTGAGAGAACCTGAGGTTTATGTGAGTTTTGATAGAGGACCTCGAAAGAGGATTTGTATGCAGCTATGAAGAAAAAAGAAAAAAGAAACAAATTTATTAAACCAATATCACTGCTTATGATGGCGATGTTGTTCTTGCTGCTAATGCAGAGAACTACAGAGCTTATAGAGGTCGATAGCGGGTCTTTTGCGGTTCTTATTGGTTTTCTTTTAAGCTCGGGTGCGCTGACTTTTATGTTTAGCCTGAGAAAAGAAACGGCGGGATTGGCTGATATCTTCGCCCTGCTCTTCTCTGCGATTGCGGCCTACTATGCAACTACTCTGATTTCAATCGAGAGTTTTTATCTTTATCCTTCGGATCCTGAGTTTAATCCATTTTTCCATTTCTATGGCTTTCTCACTGTTTTTATGGTCTATCTCGGAGTTTTTGCGCTTGTGGGAAACGCCAAGCATACAGCAGTTTTTGTAAATACTGGCTTCACGGTTTTTGCATTGAGCAACAATATCTGCTATAGATTCAGAGAGCGACCTCTCACATATTCAGATCTCAGTGCATGGAAAGAAACAATTAAAATAGCCGGAGAGGGTTATAGTCTGGATTTTGATGAGAAGGTTTATTACGGTATAGCATTTATGCTTGCGGCGACCCTTTTAATAGTTCTTGTACTGATGCTGGCGAGGAGCCTGAGGGGAGACGGAAAAGGCGAGAAGAAAAAGTTTTTAGGAAAAAGAGCCTTCTCTCCTAGCTCGCTAATAAGCCGCATCCTCTGTCTTGCAACTGTAGTTTTGTTATACGCTACAATGTATTCGGGAGATTTTTTGAAAGAGCAAAATGTAAACAGGCATTTCTTTTTTGTTTCTCCTATAAGAGAGAGTCCGTTTCTGGATTTTTGCTGTTCAATAAAAAACTCGAGACTTGAAAAGCCTGAAGACTACGCCCCCGAGAGCATATCAATACAACAAAAACCAGGCTTCAAAGCGAAAAATCAGAGTGACGGTATGAAGCCGAATATCATTGTAGTATTGAGCGAATCCTACACGGACATGAGGGATGTGCTGCCGATTGAGACGAACATAAACCCATATAGCTTCTTTGATGAATTCAAAAAGCAAACACGCTGGGGTAAGCTCTATGTTTCGACCTTTGGCGGCGCAACGGCTAATGTGGAGTTTGAGCTTCTTGCAGGCTGCAACACAGCCTTTCTCCCGACAGGCTTAATACCCTACAATTGGTTTATACAAAATGACTTTCCCTCCCTCTTTTCCACCCTCAAGGCTCATGGCTATAGTACATTGACTATTCATCCATATATGTCAAGCTTTTGGAACAGGGAAAAAATTTACGAATACTTTGGTGCCGAGGAGAGTTATTGGGACACGGATTTTAAAAATCCCCACAGACTTAGAGGTTTTATTTCAGATAAGGAAAACTATAGATTTCTGATAGATCGCTTTGAGGAAAAAGAGCTGGATAAGCCCGTCTTTATCTTTAACATCACCATGCAAAATCACAGCCCATATACTCTGGACTTTTCGTCAAATGTCAAAATCGAATCGGAAGAGACGTATCCAGAGCTTGAACAGTATCTTGAACTTGTAAAAATAACAGGAGAGGAAACCGAAAAATTAATTGAATACTTCCAGACTGTAAATGAGCCGACAATAATAGTCTTCTTCGGCGATCATCTGCCGGCAATCGACAAAAGTTTTTTTGAAGAACACGAGAAACTCTGGAAGAAGGAACCGGAAGCAAGCAGCCGCAGAATTGAGATACAGTCAAGAAGAAATGTTGCAGAATACTATATATGGGCGAACTTCGACTTTGAGCCGGGGCGAGGGGAAGATATTTCTATAAATTATCTCCAAGGAGAGATACTGAAATTCGCCGGTCTTAAGGCGCCGCCTTTCATAAGTTTTCAGCATGAAACGCTTCGTAAAAAATGGCCGGTTATATTTGTCAGAGGCTGTAAGAAAGCAGACGGAACATGGGTCGAACTCAGCGATCCTGAATTTCTGGAGGATGAAGACGTACAGAAGTATTATGCCTTGCATTACAACTTGATAAGCGACATAAAACATAGAAGAAACGATATTTTCTATTTGAACTAAAAGCAAGGAACCCCATCAGTCTTTTTCCGGCTGATGGGGTTCTAATAATAAATATCGCCTTTTATTCTCATGTCATAAGAGAGGCGACTGGAGAGCCTATGCTGAGAGAACACTCGTGCCGAGTATGGATAGCACTTTAAGTTTTTTCATATAATTCTTCTAATATTGCATCATATTTTTTTGCAACATTGATTGAATTAAACTCTTCTATATTGTCGTTCAACTTATTTGCGCCATTTACTAATATATATATCAAGTTGTTATATATATCATCTTCGCTGAATGTTGCCACAATTGCATTAATTTTCTTTAGAATGTCTGCGCTGGCGCCATCCAGCATTGTTATTCCCAATATCGCTTTCTTTGCACCGATATAATCTGCCAGCTTTGCTGCAAAGAAAATGTTTTCATTTAAAATTTCTCCTAAATTAGCATCAAATAGCAACAATAAATCACTGCTTAACATTATTTGCAGGCTTTCTAAATAGGTAACTGAATCTCTGACTTTAACCACATCAGTCAGCCCGCAGTCGATTATACTTGCTTTATCTGATATAGACATATTGCCATAAAAATTAATTTCAACCTTATGCAAAAGTTCCGGTCTGTTCTTCTTTATTCTTGATAAAGCTTTAAAAAACAAATTAACATTTCTTATTTCATCTAAATGTCCCAAATATGTCATTATATATTTATCTCTTTTGTGAGTTGAAACACTGCTGTCATTGCTATAATTATACAGAGATTCATCAAATGAGAGCGGCAAAATAACGGTTTTTGAAATGATACCTTTTGGATAATTCTTTAGCATATATCCTTTTTGATATTCGTTATTTAGAACTATTATATCCGCAGCAAGAAAAACATCTTTTTCAAGCTTTAATTTTTTTAATTCCGGAATAAATTTTTTATTTCTCATTTTCCAAATAAGGCTCTTTAACATTCTCTTGGGAGAAAGCATATAGCTTAACGGCGTGTTTTCAAATCCATAGGGCAAAAGGCGATATGGGTTCTTTCTTCCGGAAAAAAGATTGTACGGATTATTGAAGATTGGCTCTCCAAAAGAAGCAATCCATTTTACATTCGGGTATTTTTTCTTAATGGCTAAACCGACTTCATGCGCTTCGGGAGCCATAGACCTTGTCATTATAAAGCTGTAATCTTCTTTATGTTTATCATAATACTCAAAAGCCTCCTGAGCCCACTCCTGCAAGCTGTCACTTTCAGAAAATACAGGTTGAATATTTTTGCTCAGCAAATTAATGTCCCTATTTCCATAAGACCAAGCCGTGTTGCTTTTTTGAGTAAACACATCATATTTAAATTTTGAATTCTTAAGTAATTTAAATGTTTCCAGCCCCTCCGACGAATTGATTGGCGGAAAGAACCGGCTTACAACAAACCCTTTCATCATTTCCCTCGCGATAGTTTAGATATTAATCTTGAAAACACATTTCCGGCTCTGCTTACAAAAATAAAATTTGTTTTTCTGTTTGCCATAATGTATCCGCTATTTGTTTTCTTATATAAATCAATTGCTGTTGATTTTAAATACGAGTCAAATTCTCTTATATTTTCTCTCATCTCGGCTGTTTCGCCCCATTTGCAAAACACAAAGTAATGAGTTTCGAGAAGAGAAGAAATAATTTTACCGATATATTTCTTTATCTTCTCTTCGTCTGATAATCCGGAATAGAAGTCGATTACGCGCCTCATCATTTTTTCATGATGTGCACTGTTTTTAACATAGCTCTTTGTACTTACACTCTGCTCTGCTCTGCCGAGAAAATATCTATAGATATCAAAGTCCAAATATTTAAAGGTTTTTATATAAGGAGCAGGTAAAATAATATATTCCATATCAACATAAAACATTTTCTCGTCTAAATACAAGTTTGCNTCATTCAATATTTTTGTCTTATAAGTAATGTTGGCCATGCCGAAACGCTTGTCTTTTAATGTACTGAANTCAAAGCTGTTCACATNGTATAAGACATTANTTTCTATAAGATCAATGAATGTTGATGATATGCTGACTCCCGAAGCAACTTCTTCTCTTGAATAATCAGTTATAATCATATCGGCATCTTCTTTTTCAAGCGCATTGACATAGTCCGGAAAATCATCTATGTTGACCCAGTCATCCGAATCAACAACTCTAAAATACTTTCCGGAAGCGACTTTAAGTCCTGCATTAATGGTCGAGCCATGGCCGCCGTTTTCTTTATCGATTACAGAAACAGTGTTCGGATATTTTGCCTCATAAAACCTTGCTATTTCCAGAGAACTGTCCTTACTGCCGTCGTTAACAACTATCAGCTCTATTTTTTCATTCGTTTTTTTATCAAAAAGCAAAGAGCTTAAGCATCTTGGAAGATATTTTTCCGTGTTGTAAGTCGGCACAACAATTGTTAAAATTTTATTTTGCATTCTGTTCTCCCAACTTTTTTGCCAATTCTTTTGCCCACAGCATTGAATCTTCCATAGAATTATATGTCCATTTCCCATATCTTCCCAGTGTATAAAAATTCTTCCCGCATAAATCGGCTAAAAGTGAAACTATTTTCTTTTGAGTATAAGAATTAATATGAACATAAGCCGGATCCATAATCACATGATTATATGCAACAAGATTATTATCCAAATCTTTTATCCCTACCAGTTCCAATCCGGCGATTGTATTTTTGAACTGCTTATCAACATCCGGGTCTGACTTCTTATCTAATCCTATTTCGACATACAAGCTCAGTTTCTCTTGTCCCAAAATATTGTTGTAAAATCCAACCCTATAAAAAGGCANTTCTTCGCCCGGAAAATATATCCAATGTTCGTCCTTATAATTATTTGAAGCCCTTTCAAANCCCAAATTAAAAACTAAAACCTTATTGTAAGACATTTCTTCAACCAGCTCGTCATATCCGCCTATTAACGATAAGGCAAGATTAAGCGGAATGGTATTTATCAGGTTTTCATAAAAGATTTTATCTCCGCTTACTGTTGTTACAAATTTTTCGTTTAAATTTATNCCCTTAACTTCCGATTCGAATTTAAACTTATTTTTTTCTAANCCGTTATAAAGTTTNTCAATAAAATACTGAGCGCCCTGTTTTAAATACCAAAACTTGGAATTATAGCTGTTAAATTCCGGTTTCTTCATATTTTTTATTATTGCTCCGAAATCTGC
>JGI24710J26742_10003158_pt1 | contig 14112 bp, 14 predicted proteins | sample BioPla2DNA2_FD_26742 | JGI IMG/M metagenome (IMG submission 26742) | reverse complement strand
TAAATTAATTTCATTTATAATAGATTAAAATAAGTGTGCTTTTTATATTATGTTAACACTAAATTATTCAACTGTACAAATGTAAAATTTGTCTTAGTTAAAAGATGCTTTTGAGGTAATAAGTGAAGAAAAAAATAGATAATGCAAAAGGGGGATTTTTCCCCCTTTGATCAATTGGTGTGTACTTAGTTTGCTAGTGCAAAACCTCCAAAACCACCGGAACCAAGCAAACAAAAAAGAAGGAATATTAATAAAATAATAAGTAAAAAATCCAAACCCCCTGAAACAGAGTCTACACCTCCACATACAGGAGGTGAAGGGCAACATTTGTTAGTGGCAGCAGCAGCTGCACTTGCACCTGGGGAAGAGCCAACTCCTGAGAAAACTCTATCATCAGACATAGTGATGCACTCCTTTCTAAATAAATATTATATGTACATGAAAATACCTCAGGTAGTAATACAATATATTCATACATTTTTAAAATGTTACCATTCCATATTTAAAAATTTCCCATTTAAAGTTATTCCCAATTTTATTAGCAAAAATAAATGCCTTTGCATATTATGTATTATGCATTTTTCAGTGGATATTCTAGCCTAAAAAAAGGGGGATTTAAATTGCCAGATTATAGTGTAGGTGATATTGTTGCAAGAAAATCATATGGAAAAGATGTTGCATTTGTGATTTCTAAAATTACAGAGGATGATGAAAGATATGAAAGATATATGCTAAAGGGGCTGACTGTTAGATTAGTAGCGGATTCAGATAAAGATGATTTAGTAAAAGTAGATCCTAGAGTTGTGAAGCTTAGTAATGAAAGAAATATTTATATGTTTAAAAAGCAACAGTTTTTTAATAGCTTATCTAGAAATTTAAATTTATTTAATGTGAGAAATATGGCAAGGAGGAAAAGACCTGGAAGGATATTGCATATAGATGGAAGCAAGGAATTTTTAAATTCAAGTATGATGTATTATAAAATTTTAGGTTTAAATCCTATAGGAATATATGTAGATGAACCAGAACAGCCCCAAGTTGCCAGAAGTCTTCTGAATCAATATAATCCTGATATTGTAGTTTTTACAGGTCATGATGGGTTGCGTAAAGATGCCACTGATACTAAATCATTTGAAAGCTATACATATTCAAGATACTATGAACGAGCGGTAAGTGAAGCTAGAGCATATCAGCCTAATCCTGATGCTTTGTTTGTATACGCGGGAGCATGTCAATCCTACTATGAAGCACTTATTGCGGCAGGTGCTACTTATGCAAGTTCTCCAGCTAGAGTTTTGATACATTCTACAGATCCTGTAACGTTAGCCTCTAGGATTGCCACAACACCTCAAAACCAAATCATAACTCCTAAGCAGGCAGTGAGAGGTACTTATTCAGGAACAAAAGGAATAGGTGGAGTAAATACAAGAGGCAGATTAAAATTATTTTAATTCTTCACAATAATAAAAAAGCAATAAAAAAAGTCCAAGGGAAGTTATATCCCTGGACTTTTATTTAAGTTACTTATGCTTAGTATAGTAGGTAAAAGCTGTGAAACTCTTAAAAGTTGTATACAGTCATTAACTGCCTTTTTTCTTTTTTTGTTCATAAAAGGTGTTATGGCTGTCAAAAGATTAATTCGAGGATCTTTTCTAGAATCTAATACACTTACTGCTTCTTTAACCCTTTGCAAAAGTTCTAAATTGTCTCCTAAATCTTTTGCTAGAGGGGTATTTTCAGTTTTTGTATCAGTTGAAGTTTCATTGTCAGACTGTTGTTTATTGTCGGCATTTCCCAAAACACTGAGAAGCCCTTTTAAAGTTTCAGGTTTACTTATCATTTCTATTGCCTTTTGTATGTTCTTGTCCATGTCTTCACTCATAGATATTCCCCCCTATTATTTTAAAAAAATTTTCATTGTGAAATTAATTATTTTATAACATTCTCTAGCTTACTTTTAATTTCGTCTCCGTGGTTACCTATGTAATTAATAAGTTTTTCTAAGTCTGAGGGGTTAATATTTTTTACTACATCTGTATTAATATTTAATTTCTCTAAACGTTGTTTATCAGGTGTATTTGAGCTGCATACAGAGTTTATTTGTTTAGCAAGTTCATCTGCATTGCTTTGTTTTAATATATCTAATGCTTTTGATAAATTGTCCTGTAAGGATTTTTTATCCATGTTTTCCATAATACCCGAAAGAGTATTATTTATATTGTTATCAGCCATTTAATCAATCCTTTCGTTTTAATGAATTTTAGTTTTTTTCATTACAGTATATTATCCGTATGCTTAAAATGTTACATTCTAAGTTTAATATTTTTAAAATATAAATTATATAGGTTAAATTATAAAAGGGGTAATAAAATGTGTCTAGAGGTAATAAGTGCTTAAATTTAATACTAAGTGGTGGAGGGGTTAAGGGGATAGCATATATAGGTGCCCTTAAGGCATTAGATTTGGAAGGATGGAATTTTTCAAATATAGCAGGAGTGTCGGCAGGGGCTATGGTAGGAAGTATTCTTGCATCAGGCTATAGTCCACATAGCTTAATGGATGTTTTAAATAAATTTAATTTTGCAAAAATCAAGGGAAATGATATTGTAAGAAGAATTCCTATAATATTAGAATATATAGATTTTCTTCAAAATCAAAGAGTTTTAAATGAAGAAAATAAAGAATTTTTTTTACTTATGGAAAGATTAAAGAAGGGTTGTGAAAGTGAATTTGATGAATTAAATTTTCATGATATGCGTTGTGGTGTTGTAAAAAAAATAATTAAGTTTTGTAACAAGGGGTATCTTTTTGATGGAGACTATTTAGAAGAGTGGATGTATAAGGTTTTAATACAAAAGGGGATAAGAACTTTTGGTGATTTGAGAGGAGGAATATCAGACAGAGTAAATCCAAGAGGGTACAAAATGAGAATGACATCAGTAGATGCTACCAGAGGTAAAATTGTAGTTTTACCTGATGACATGGAGTTTTATGGTATCCACCCAGATGATTTTGAAGTTGCAAAGGCTGTAAGAATGAGTACAAGTGTACCATTTGTATTTAAACCTGTTGAGATTAAAGGTACAGGAGATGATGGAGAAAAAAATTATTATTTTGTGGACGGAGGGGTATTTGATAATTTCCCATTTTGGTTAATTGATAATGAAAACAAACCTACTATAGGAATAAAAATAGAGGGAAAAAGCTTCTTAAAAGGACTAAATCCTGTTAATATACTTAAAAATATTATTTCTAATTTATACAACATTGGCACACCAAAAAAAGTGAGTTTTGATTCTAAGAATATTATAAGTATAGATGTATCTAATATATCTTTTCTGGATTTTGATTTAGATGAAAATGAAAAGAATTATCTTATAGAGTCTGGATATAAATCAGTGAAAAATTTTTTTAAAAAGGACAAAAGGGGAGGATTTAATTCTTGGTATTATGACGGAATGCTTATTTTAGCACTTCTCATTATAAAGAGGTTTATTCAATAAACATAATAAGTGAACGTAACTGGTAGCAATAAATTACTTTTGACATATTATAATAGTAGAAACTATTATGGGAGGTTTGAATTATGTATTGTGGTGCTTTCGGAGCTGACAACCATAAGGGATTTCCTGACAATATAAAAAAGCTGCTTAAACTTCTTAGGGGTGAAAGAGTTGTAATTGTCCTTAAATCAGGATGTAAGCAGACTGTCTGTGTTGAAGCTGTTATAGGAGATTTGCTTATGGCTAGTGTGAACAGAAACGTCATAAAGTTTGTTGACATTGATTGTATATGTGAAGTGCTAGCAGAAAGTGGAGATGTCTTAAGTAATGTCTTTATGGACAACAGAGTAAAAAACTTAAATAGAGATTTGAATTGTGACGTGTTAGAGGAATGTACCAAAGGATATGGATGGCAAACATATCAAAACAACCAGGGACAATGATTATGTAAATCAAAACAAAAGATTGGGGCTTTTAGCCCCTTTAATTTTTGGAATTAAAATAAACATTTAATTAAGGAAGTAACGAAGGATAGCCTTTGAACATATTATGAGATGGAAGTCATTAGTTTTAAAGCTAAATTGTTTTATATATGAACATAAATATTCATTACAGATATGGATTTAGCAGCAGTTGGTAAAATGAGTTTTAAAAGAGGTGAAAACATGAGGGGTTATAAAATGCTGTTTAATGTAGCAAATGGAATATTTGCTGCAGGAAAAATAGGTGAAGTGCTGTATTCACAACAGAGTAACAAGAGAAATGAAATGCACAAAGCCAATCCCTTAACCAGTACGTGTAAAATATTAGACATATTAGTACAGTACGCACCTGAAGAAAAAAAAGAAGTATTTGGGGAAAGGGCAATGAAAAGTAAATTGTATTTAGAAACCTGCAATGATCTTAATGAACATTTTAGTACATATGCAAAAAGAATTGATGTAAGCAAAATAGCCCAAGCTCTCAATATAATAAAACCTATTCTTGGTGATAACGAAAAAAGAATAGTTGATAAAATGTTAAAATTGTATGATGCCATAGTTTAATTTTAAAAATATTTTATGTTTCATCACAAAGATTACACTTTTTAAAATCTTTGTGATTTTTTACTAATGTTTATATGTTTCTGCCATAAAATATTTCAGTCATTTCTTTTCTTAGCTTTGCCTTTATTTTCTTTCTCTCACTGGCTTTAAGTTCTTTTTGGGATATTCCAAAAAGATAATTATCCAAATCAAAATCTTTTAAAAGCATCTTAGTATGGAATATATTTTCTTGATACACATTAACATCAATCATGTGATACAGATTTCTAGTATTACTGGATATATAGTTTTGTATTGAGTTGATTTTATGGTCAATAAAAAATTTCTTTCCTGATACATCTCTTGTAAATCCTCTTACTCTGTAGTCAATTGTTATTATATCTGAATCAAAGCTATGTATTAAGTAATTTAGAGCTTTAAGTGGTGATATTCGTCCACATGTGGAAACATCAATATCCACTCTAAAAGTACTAATACCATCATCAGGGTGACTTTCAGGATAAGTATGCACAGTGATATGGCTTTTATCAAGATGTGCTAATACCGTCTCAGGCAGTGGACCTGGGGATTCACTTTGTGATTCTTCAATAGGTGTATCAAGAACCTTTTCTTCTGAGATAAGCATTGTTACACTAGCCCCTTGGGGCTCATAATCCTGACTTGCAATATTTAAAATATTAGCACCAATTATTGATGCCACGTCAGTTAAAATTTTAGTTAATCTTTCAGCATTGTACTGTTCGTCAATATAGTCAATATAGCCTTTGCGATCATTAAGCTCTTTGGCATAGCATATATCATATATGTTAAAACTTAGAGTTTTTGTTAGGTTGTTAAAGCCATATAATTTTAATTTTTTATAAGGTTTAATTTTCATCAATTTCCTCCTATTGAAAAACGACGTTTTAAATGTTTTTGTAAGTTATATTATAAATTCATAATAGTATTTTGTAAATGGCACAATAAAAATATGTATGCTTTCTAACTTATTAAGAGATAGTTTAAAAATAACAGACAAAGTGATATAATATTTTGTATAAGGATTGAAGCAGCATAAAAATTTTATAATATGAAAACATTGAATGTTTTAAGTATATGTACATATTCTTAAAGTAAGAAAGCAAAAGCATTCATTTAAAATTATTGTATTTAAGGCATATTTTTAAGATGGTAATAATTTTAAAAGAAAGGATGTAGCCTTTATGTGTAAAGAAAAACATGAAGTAATGGCTGCTATTGATGTAGGGTCTAATTCACTTAGAATGATGATAGCACAGGTTACATCAGAAGGAGAGATTATTCCTCTTGAAGATTTGTATATGCCTACCCATATAGGTAGAGACACTTTTTCATATGGAAGAATCCAAGTGCAATCAATTCATGATACTTGTAGGACCCTAAAAGGTTTTTTAAAAGTTATTAATGATTATAAACTTAAAAGCTATAGGGCTGTGAGTACAAGTGGAATAAGAGAGGCAGAAAACAGAGAATATGTTTTAGATCAAATAAAAACTAGAACAGGTTTAGAAGTTCAAGTAATTAATAACGCCCAAGAACGTTTTTTAATGTCTAAAGCTATAAGAAATTATATGTCTAATGAAATGAAATTTTTAGATAAAGGCATATTGATAGTGGATATACGTTCAGGAGGCGTAGAAATCTCAGTATATAACAAAGGAAATTTAAAACTTACTGAGTATTTAAAAGTTGGTTCTTTAAGGCTTAGGGAGATTTTAGCTAGTCTTGAAAAAAGAACTCTTGATTTTCCTGGATTAATGGAGGAGTTTATAGACAGCAGAATAGACTTTATGAAACAAATACTACCTAAATTTGATATTAAAGGTTTTGTTGGTCTAGGAGGAGAATTAAAAACCATTATAAAATTGTGTTCTAAGAAAAAAGATAATAAATTTAAAATAAAGAAAGAGGAGCTTAAGAATCTATACGAAAAAGTTCATACACTCACAACTCCTCAAATAATAGAGGAATTTAAAATTTCCAGAAATTACGCAGAAATTCTTCTGCCCTCTATAATACTATTTAATAGTTTTTTGGAAATGACCAATGCAAATACCATACATGCACCTATGGTATCCTTAAGACATGGGATTTTAGTTGATATGGCAGATGATAGATTTAATACTGCAAGAAAAAAAGAGACGTATAATGATATAATTGCTTCTGTTTGGCATATTGGGAAAAAATACTCTATAGATGAAGTACACAGCAAATATATTGAAAAAATTGCAATGTCTATATTTGATCAAATAAAAGATATTCATGTTCTTGGAGAAACTGAAAGACTTTATTTGAGGGTAGCAGCTATACTGCATGATGTGGGGAAGTATGTAAATCATAACAAACATGATGTACATTCATATAATATAATTCGCTTTCAAGATATTATGGCCCTGTCAGATAGGGAGCTAAATATTGTTGCAAACATAGCAAGATATCACAGTGATGAAATTCCAGATTTATCACATGATAATTATTATGTTCTTGATGCACGGGAGAAGATAATTGTCTCAAAACTTACAGTAATTTTAAGAATAGCTGAAGCTTTGGATATTTCACATAAACAAAAAATAAAGAAAATTGAAATTAATAAACACTCACAGCAGCTGTACTTTGATGTATGGTCAGATGAAGATATTATGCTAGAAGAGTGGAGTTTTGCAAGTAACGCTAATTTTTTTGAAGAGGTAATGGGAAATAAACCTGTTATTAGGCGTAGGGGATGATGTTTTTATGAAAAATATAGAGTATAAATTAAATACAAATTATTTTAACAGAGAACTAAGCTGGCTTGAATTTAATGAGCGAGTACTTAATGAAGCATGTAAAAGTACTACCAACCCAATATTAGAAAGACTTAAATTCTTGTCAATTGTAAGTTCAAATTTAGATGAGTTTTTTATGGTAAGGGTTGCATCTTTGTTTGATCAAGTGCTAGCAGGATTTAAAGAACTTGATAGTGCAGGATTTACCCCTAGAGAACAAATAGATTTGATTGCACTTAGAGTTCACAAAATGATAAGCGATCAGTACCGCTGCTACAATAATTCTCTAATACCTAGCCTTAAAAAAGAAAAAGTTTTTATAATAAAGCCTAAAAAACTTAATGAAAAACAAAGGGAATTTATTGAGACATTTTATTACAACACTGTTTATCCTGTACTTACCCCCATGGTGGTTGACAGGAGCAGACCCTTTCCTCTTGTTTTAAATCAAAGCCTTAATATAGCACTGCTTCTTGAAAACAAGGAAGAGAATGAAGAACCAATATTTGCAATGGTTCAAGTTCCTTCGGTTTTAGATAGAATTATTGAACTGCCAGGAGAAGATGATGAGAAGTGTTTTATATTGCTAGAAGATATAATTAAAATGCATATTGAGACTATTTTTGAAGGACACGATATTATAACAATGGCTTGCTATCGTATTACTAGAAATACTGACCAAGGACTTAATGAAGAGGAAGCAGATGACCTTTTAGAAGCTATTCAGCAATATATTAAAAAGAGAAAATGGGGAATGGTTATAAGATTAGAAATTGAGGATGGTATGTCTTTAGAACTTTTAGAAATACTAATTAGAGAGTTTGAAGTGCCAAGAGAAACCGTCTATGAAATAAATGGTCCTTTAGACTTAACTTTTTTAATGAAGGTTCACTCAATAGAAGGCTGTGACCACTTACGATATCCAGTGTATGTACCACAGCCAGTTCCAGAGCTTATTGATAAAGAAGATATGTTTAGTGTAATTTCTCAAAAAGATATACTTCTTCACCATCCCTATCAGTCCTTTGACCCTGTTATTGACTTTGTGAAACAGGCAGCCAATGACCCTAATGTATTAGCGATAAAGCAAACTTTGTATAGGGTAAGTGGCAATTCACCTATAGTTGAGGCTTTAGCTCAAGCTGCTGAAAATGGAAAGCAAGTTACAGTTCTTGTGGAGCTTAAAGCTAGATTTGATGAACAAAACAATATTATATGGGCAAAACGCCTTGAAATGGCTGGGTGTCATGTAATATATGGATTGGTAGGATTAAAGACTCATTGTAAAATACTTTTGGTGGTAAGAAGAGAGGAAGATGGTATTAAGAGATATGTTCATATGAGTACAGGCAATTACAATGATATAACAGCAAAAATTTATACAGACTTAGGATTGTTTACATCAAACCCTTATTTTGGTGCAGATGCATCGGCAATTTTTAATATGCTGTCAGGATACTCAAGGCTAAGCAAAATGTATAAATTAGCTGTTGCACCTGTTACCTTGAGAAAAAAATTTGAAAAGCTTATACGTCAGGAAGCTGAAAATGCCCAAAATGGAAAGAAAGCCAGGATTATCGCTAATTTAAACTCTCTTGTAGATGAAGGAATAATAAATAAGCTTTATAAAGCTTCTCAAGCTGGAGTTGAAATTGATTTGATAGTAAGGGGTATTTGTTGTCTAAGGCCAGGTATTAAAGGTCTTAGTGAAAAAATTAGAGTAAAGAGTATAGTTGGGCGTTTTTTAGAGCATAGAAGGATATATTATTTTTACAATGATGGTGAAGAGTTGCTTTTCTTATCTAGTGCAGACTGGATGGGAAGGAATCTTAATCGCAGAGTTGAAATACTATTTCCCATAGAAGATTCTGATATTTCAAAGAAATTAATAGAGATATTAGATGCTTGCATGAAGGATACTGAAAAAGGAAGGATGTTGGATAAAGATGGAAATTATACAAAAATAAATAGGAAAGGAAAAGAAAAATTAAATTGTCAGGAATATTTCTGCCAATTGGCAATTGAAGAAGCACATAGAGCAGTTTTAGAGAAAACTGAGAAAGATTTATAGTAATATAGTTAAAAATGGAGGAGTAATTGTGTTAGTTACAAAAGATTGGAAAGATTATGAACTTATAGATACAGGTAATGGTGAAAAACTGGAAAGATGGGGAAAATATATTTTAAGAAGGCCGGACCCACAAATCATTTGGCCTATTAAAGAAGAAAAGGGATTATGGAAAGAGGCAGATGCCATTTATCATAGAAGTACAAAAGGTGGAGGACAATGGAGTTTTAAAAAGAAACTGCCTTTAAGGTGGGAAATTTCATATAAGGAGATGTCATTTTATATAGAACCAACAGGGTTTAAGCATACTGGGATTTTTCCAGAGCAGGCAGTTAACTGGGACTGGATAATAGAAAAAATAAGTTCTTCACAAAGAAAGATTAATGTTTTAAATCTTTTTGCTTATACAGGAGGAGCTACTGTTGCAGCAGCATATGCAGGGGCAGCTGTGTGTCATGTTGATGCTGCTAAAGGAATGGTACAGTGGGCAAAGGAAAATATTTCTTTATCAGGTCTTTCAGATAAGCCAGTTCGGTTTATAGTTGATGATGTTATTAAGTTTGTTAAAAGAGAACAGCGTCGGGGAAATAAATATGATGCTATAATAATGGATCCACCTTCCTACGGCAGAGGTCCAAAAGGTGAGTTGTGGAAGATAGAGGATTCTCTTTTTATGTTTGTGGAAGAGTGTTTGGAAGTTTTATCTCCTAACCCTTTATTTTTCTTGATAAACTCATATACAACAGGTTTTTCACCAACAGTTATTTCAAATATTCTTAAAATGACAGTTCAAAAGAGGTATAAAGGCAGTATTTCTTGTGGAGAAGTAGGAATACCTGTTACTAATACAGGTGTTATTTTGCCTTGTGGTATTTATGGACGTTGGGAGGCAAGATGATGACCTGGGAAAGTACAACAGATGTAATTTATGAAGATAACCATTTATTGGTGGTAAAAAAACCTGTTAATATGCCCGTTCAAAGGGATTCAACAAATGATGAGGATTTGTTGACAGTTCTAAAAAAATATATAAAAGAAAAGTATAATAAGCCTGGCAATGTATATCTAGGACTTGTTCACAGATTAGACCGCCCAGTGGGTGGTCTAATGGTGTTTGCACGGACTTCTAAAGCAGCATCAAGACTTTCTGATGTTATCAGAAAAAGAGAGTTTTATAAGACATATTTAGCTGTGGTTCATGGTACCTTAAAAGAGAAAAGAGGTAAAATGGAAGACTATTTGTTAAAAAACAAAAACACCAATGTTGTAAATGTAGTGGATAAAAACAAAGAAGGAGCTAAATATGCTTATTTAGAGTACAATGTTTTAAGTGAAAGCAGTAATTTTAGTTTGGTAAAAATAAATTTGCACACAGGGCGTCCACATCAGATAAGAGTTCAATTCTCTAATGCAGGCCATTTTTTATATGGAGACCAGAAATACGGAATAGGTGTTAATTCTCCTGGTCAGCAAATTGCATTATGGTCTAATGAAATAAGTTTTATTCATCCCACAACCAAGGAAAATGTAAAATTTAAATGCAATCCTCCTAATGAAACACCTTGGAATTGGTTTTAAAAAAACCATTTCAAAAAGGTGTTGCAAATTTTTTCTACATAGTGTAGTATTATGTTTGAGATTAGATATTTATAGAGAAATATAATCTTGCTGTTCTAAAAGGTGTTTCGACAAGGAGCATTTTCTGCAAAACAGTATAAAATTTGATTTTAAGATAGAAACAAATGCATTTCTAGGGGATTATAATTAGATAAAAATAATTTAAAAACAATGCTATTTTTTGTGTGGGAGGAGATGTGAGGATGAAAAAAAAGCCTATGTTAAGAAAAAAATTGCTGAGGGTTTCTATTGCTATTATTATACTATTTACAGCGACCATCTTTTTTGTAACAGACAACAGGGTTAATAATTTGATAGAAGATAATATGTTTGCAAAATTAGATTCTATCTCAGCATATGGCCTTGATATTATTGAAAGCAGATATGAAGGCGATTGGAATGTTAAAGATGGCAGGTTGTATATAGGGGAAAATTTGGTGAGTTATAATTTTGGAATTGTAGACGAAATTAAAGAAGACATCAATGTATTTGCAACTATATATCTTAATGACGAAAGAGTAACCACAAATATACTAGATAATGAAGGAGAAAGAACTGTTGGGCAAAAGGCGTCAGAAGAGATATCAAAAAGGGTTTTAGAAAATGGCGCTACATACAAAGAGGTAGAAAATATTCTTGGTGAAAAACATGTCGTAAAATATGCACCTATAAAAAATAGTCAAAATAAAATAGTTGGAATGTGGTCTGTAGCTATGCCTAAAGCTTATGTTGGAGATCAGGCTAAACAAATACTAACAATGAGAGCTTCTATTGTTGTGGTTTCTATACTATGTGGTATTTTAGGCTGTGCAATATTGCTGCTTTATTCTAAAAAATATCTTAGCGATATAGATACACTGAAGGTTTCCTTTATTGAATCTGATTCTAATGGTGATAAAACACATAAAAAAGTTTTAATGATGTCTTTATTGCTAACAGGTACATTCTTTTTGATTTGGTTTACTATACAGGGCTTTACTGTTGGTAATGTTGTTAATAAACTTGAAAATAATAATATAGAAGATAGACTGACATTAAGTTCAGAATTAGGGTATATGTTAATTGATGAGATATATAAAGGAGATTGGTCAATTAATGACAATAAGTTATATAAAGGACATGGTTATATACATGAAGACTTTGATATATTAGACAGAATTAGTTCTAATACAGATTCCTTATTAACTATTTTTATGGGGGATACAATAGTTTCAACAAATATTTTAAAAACTGATGGGACAAGACCTATAGGAGCTAAAGCATCTAATAAAGTTATAGAAAATGTTTTGAAAAATGGCAGAGAATACATGTCAGAAACCTCTATTGTGGGTAAAAAATACATTACAAAATACATACCAATTAAAAATAGTGAAGGTAAAATAATTGGAATGTGGGCTGATGGAATTGAGAAAAAAGTTGCAGCTAACCATATAGCAGGTTTGAGAAAAAGAATAACCCAAATTAGTCTATTAGCTATTATAGTAGCTTTCATAACATTTTTGTATTTATCTATAAAGATGGCATCAGATATAAAGAACTTTGATGTTAGTCTTCAAACAAATATTAATTAAAAAAAGTTGTAAATAAAAAAATTATATTTTGTTTATAAATTTAAGGTGGAGTTTTTACTCCACCTTAAATTTTAATGTTTAGATGTAGTTAAAAGTATGAAGGCTTATGCAGGTTTAGGGTAGGCTTTTTTAGGTTTTATAAGTAAAAGTGTTAAAATAATTGCCATTGTACCTGCACCGGCAAAACTATAAAAGACCGCCATAGTGCCAGATTTTATAAGTAAAGCCGCCATAGGAGGACCTATGGCCACTCCAAGAAGTCTCATGCTGCTGTATAAAGCTGTTATTGTTCCCCGGTGTGGTTTTTCTACCCCTTCAGTCACTAGTGCATCAAGGCATGGAAGAATGGCACCGATACCTATTCCTACAAAAGAAAGAACTGTGGTTAAAAACACCAGATTGTTTCCAAAGTTTAAGACAATAAGGGATATTATAGCTAACATGTTTCCAAAAACGATTATCCATTTCATTAAGTATTTTTCTTTTCCTATAATTTTTCCAATAATAAAAGAGGTGGAAGAAAGGACTAAAAGGGGAATGGCGACAATAAGGCCCCGTGGAATACCTTCTATGCCGTGTGTGTCTTCTAAAACTGAAGAAAAAAAGAATAGAAGTCCAAAAAGTATAAAGGTAGTTATAAAACCACCCAAAAAAATACCTGAAAGCCAGCGGCCTTCTTTTTTTAATATGTCTTTTGTCTTTTTTACAAACACTTTAAAATTATCCTTTTTCTCATCATCTTTTTTATTGGGAGTTTTCACTAAAAAAGCAACGAGAAAAACTGATATTATTGCAAAAAAAGAAATTGCAAAAAAGGGAATAAACCATAAAAGAGCTGCTAGAGCAGCCCCTAATATGGGACTTACCACTTTTCCAAATGTATTTGAAGTTTCTATGATGCCAAGTCCCTTACTTACGTCAGCATCTTCTTTAAACATGTCCCCTACAGTTGGTATCACTACAGGAAAAGCACCTGAGGCACCTATTCCTTGAATTAAACGACCTACAACTATTATCCAAAAAGAGTTAGTAATAAGCCAGGCTGCTAAACCTGAAATAATCCCACCAATGCTTGTAATAATAAGACTAGGTATTATTATTTTTTTTCTTCCCAGTTTATCAGAAAGATAACCTGCAACAGGTACTAAAAGTATAGAAGCAATGGAGTGTATTGTTATTATTAAACTTGACTGAAATTTAGTTATATTTAATTCTTTTTCAATAGTTGGCAGTATGGGTATTAACATTGAGCCTCCAAGAGTCATAATTAATGGTATTGATGCTAAAGCTGCCAAGTCCCATTTTTTGTTTGATTCCATCTTAAAGCCTCCAAATAAATAATATATTATTTTATTAGTATAAAGATAAGCGAGAATTTTATTATTAATTTTTTAAATAAAAATGTTTATAATTTTTGTAAAAATTATTTTACTTATTTGAAATGTTTAATTATAATATATAAGTGAGGCAATGTTAATAATAAAAATAGCACGTCAAAAAAACCTACCTTTTAAAGGTAAATCA
>JGI24710J26742_10003154_pt1 | contig 14120 bp, 10 predicted proteins | sample BioPla2DNA2_FD_26742 | JGI IMG/M metagenome (IMG submission 26742) | reverse complement strand
AATTAAAAGTATGAGGATTTCACATTGACCTTCAAAGCAAGTAAACCAATAAAATAACAGGATGAAGAGATCATTGCCAACTTTTACTTGACACAAACCAATAAAATTCTGTCATTGACGCTGCTAAACTTTATGTAGTAAAATCATATAGTAATAAATTGAGATGAATATTAAGCAATAAAGTCAAGACACTTCAATTACTTGACTTTGTTGCTTTTATAATTATAAGGATTAATTTTGTTTTGCGGAAAGGATTGCCATGGGTACGGAGAATATTATTGAACTAAAAGGAATCAAAAAATGTTATGACGACTTTGTTGTCGTTAAAGACTTTAATCTTAAAGTGAAAAAGGGAGAGTTTGTGACATTTTTAGGTCCATCAGGGTGCGGTAAGACAACAACATTGCGAATGATAGCGGGGTTTGAACTTCCTTCGGAGGGCCAAATTCTCTTAAACGGCAAGGATATAAGCACTCTTCCTCCTAATAAAAGGCCTATCAATACAGTATTCCAGCGGTATGCCTTATTTCCTCATCTAAATATCTTCGAGAATATTGCATTTGGCCTGAAAATGAAATATGTAGATGTGACTTATAAAAATAATAAGGGCGAAACCCTTATTCGAAAAGAAAAATTATCTCGGGAACAAATCAGACAAAAAGTAAAGCGTGTATTGGAAATTGTTGATTTGGAAGGTTTTGAAAAGCGAGACGTTTCTACTCTTTCCGGTGGGCAGCAGCAGAGGATTGCCATTGCAAGAGCGATTGTAAATGAACCGCAAATTCTTCTGTTGGATGAACCTCTTGGTGCTTTGGATTCGAAGATGCGTAAGGAATTGCAGATAGAGCTTAAAGTTTTGCACGAAAAGTCCGGCATTACTTTTATCTATGTAACCCATGACCAGGAAGAAGCTCTTACTATGTCGGACAAGGTTGTTGTAATGTCCGACGGCATGATTCAGCAAACAGGAACACCGGAAGAGATTTATAATGAGCCGAATACAGTCTTTGTTGCTGACTTTATCGGTGAAAGCAATATCTTTAACGGTAAAATGTCCGGAAAGAAGAAGGTTCGCTTCTGTGAAGCTGAATTTGAATGCATTGATGATTTGCGTATTGGTTCCGATGTGGATGTGGTAGTAAGACCTGAAGACATAGAAATGGTGCCCCCTGAAACGGGACAAATACAAGGGGCTGTTAAAACTGTGAATTTTAAGGGGATACATTATAATATTACCGTGCAGTCGGGGGAAAGTGAAATTTTACTCAAAAGCACTAAAAGTGTAAAAATAGGACAATTGTTAGGGATTAGAATTGAGCCTGACGGAATACATGTTATTCATGCAGAAACCAATGTGAATATTTATGAGGGTGTTATTACAGCAGTTGATAAAGTAGCTTTTGCAGACGGAGAATTTGATTTTGATATTGCTAAACTATATCCGGGATCGAGTATTGACAATAATAATTTGTACGATAAGGATGGAAATAAGATTAATGCCATTGGAAGTTCTGTAACGGTGAAAGTCCCCATTACTATGCCATCCATGAGTGACGATATTGATGCGGGTGGAACAAAGGGACATATTATTTCCCTTATTTACAAGGGAGATCATTATCATTACATTGTGCGGACAAAAACCGGAGAAGATATTCATTTGCAGGACAAGAGCTTATGGAATGAAAATGACTATGTCAGTGTAATTATACCGAAAGAAAGCATTGAATTGTCACTTAATGCAGAGGAGGCACAGGACATATGAGATATCGTTTTTCGCGTAAACATTTGTGTATTCCTTATGCAGTATTCCTGACATGTTTTGTTATTGCACCGCTTATTGTTATATTTTATTATGCCTTTACCAACGGGGAGGGAAGATTTTCACTATCAAACCTGACAAATTTCTTCACCAGCAGCAATACGATAGGAACCCTGTTTTACAGCATCTTGATTTCCGTTACAACTACCTGTGTGTGTTTGTTGATTGCTTACCCGGTTGCTTACATACTTGCACGGAGTAAAATAAAGAAAAAAGCAATTTTGCTGGCTATATTTATAGTTCCCATGTGGATTAATTTTACCTTGAGAATTATGGCGTTAAAGGAAGTTCTCTCCATGATCGAAGGAAACCTTGCATACCATCCGTTTTTAAATACGATAATCGGTATGACCTATGATTATTTGCCGTTTATGATTTTACCTTTATATACTACTTTAATGAAACTCGACAACCAACTTTTAGAAGCGGCATATGATCTTGGTGCAAGTAAAATTGAGGTATTTACCAGAGTTACATTGCCGCTTTCATTGCCTGGGATTGTAAGCGGTGTTACGATGGTGTTTTTACCGGCTATGACCAACTACGTAATTCTGGACATGCTATATAACAACACCTTTATAATGGGTAGTTTGATTGGAAGTTATTTCAACGCTTATGACTGGCACAGCGGTTCCATGATATCTATTGTGCTGTTGCTGATTATATTTATCATAACCTGGGCAACAAAAGGATTTACTGAAAAGGAACCGGAAAAGGAGGCAATTCTATGATTAAGAAGATATTGAGTTCTTCATGGATTGGAATTGTATTATTGTTTATGTATTCTCCGATTCTGATTCTGGCAGGTTATAGCTTTTTGGACACCCCGACAATTGGAGCCTCGGGCAATTTTTCCTTACAAAACTATATTACTCTCTTTACTTCCGAGGAGCTAATGGAGATGATTATTGGAACCTTGACCTTGGCTTTACAATGTGCAGTTATATCTACAATTTTAGGAACACTGGGAGCCATTGGTGCTTTTTATTCAAAAAAGGGAATGAAGGGGTTTGTGAATGCATCCAACCAGATACCTGTTGTTAATGCCGATGTTGTAACGGGATTTTCTATCTGCGTATTGCTGATTGTTGTGTTTGGCGTGAGCAGAGATTCCTTTATACCGTTAATTACAGGTCATGTTGTTATGGCGACTCCTTTTGTCTATCTTTCCGTTATGCCAAAACTCAAACAAATGGATCACAGCCTTTACGAAGCAGCTCTTGATTTAGGTGCTAATGCAAGACAAGCATTATTTAAAATCACAATTCCACAGATTATGCCGGGTATTGTTTCAGGCTTTTTATTGGCAGTAACCCTTTCTTTAGACGATTATTTTGTTACTACGTATACTAAACCTGCGACATTTAATACTATAAGCACCTACGTGGTCAATGCGACAAAAGGCTCGAATACAGAGATGAAAACCGCACTTTGGGCTTTATCGACGTTGATTTTTGCAATCATTCTTTTTACAGTGCTTGTTAGTAACATTAATACCCATAGAAAGGCTGGTGAGGAGAATGAAAAAAATGAAATATGAACGAAGCGGAAGATGTTTTTTGCTTTTATTGGTATTGTTTCTTCTGATAGAGGGATTATTCCCAATATTTAATGTGTCGGAAGTGGATGCAAAGAGTGGCGATACAATCGTTTTGAAAATCGGTAATTGGGAAGAGTATATAGATCAAGGCGATTGGGATGAGGACGAGGTTATAGAGCTTGAAAGCGAGACAATTACAAGTGAAAACGGTGTGATTTCGGACTTCCAGGATTGGTATTACTATACTTACGGTAAACGTGTGGAAGTTGAATACTCAACCTTTGGAACCAATGAGGATTTGTACAGCAAAATCATTCTCGGAGAAACCTACGACCTAGTTTGTCCGTCTGAATATATGTTTTCGAAGCTGTTGAAAGAAGACAGGCTTCAGCCGCTGTCGGAGAGCTTTTTTGATACATCCGACGAGTATAATTATTATATAAACGGAGTATCACCGTATATTGAACATATATTTAATATCAACGGAATTGACGAAAAACTTTGGAGTGCATATGCAGCAGGGTATATGTGGGGCACTATAGGAATTGTATATAATCCGGAAGCGGTAAGTGAGGAAGATGCTTCAAGCTGGTCAATTCTTGCCGACTCTAAATATAATAAAAGAGTAACTATAAAGGATAGTGTCAGAGAATCCTATTTTCCTGCGTTGGCTATTTTATACAAGGATTTGCTTCTCAGCGAGGAGTTTATTAACAGCGAGGATTACGCGGAAAGTTTGGCGGGGCTTTTGAATGATACCAGTGTGCAAACTATTGAAAAAGCTGAGGATTTGCTGAAGAAAATCAAGGAGAATGTATATTCTTTTGAAGTTGACAGTGGTAAAGCGGATATGGTTACAGGTAAAATAGTTGCCAATTTGCAGTGGTCCGGAGATGCGGTATACACAATGGAACAGGCTGAGGAGGACGAATATTACCTTAATTATGCCGTTCCTAAGGAATGCACCAATCTATGGCTTGATGGGTGGGTAATGCTCAAGTCCGGAATAAACGGCGATATAGAGAAGCAAAAAGCGGCAGAAGCTTTTATTAATTTTATTTCCAGACCGGATAACGTAATCAGGAATATGTATTACATCGGTTATACCTCTGTCATTTCAGGCGGTGACAGTCCTTTGATATATGAATATGCCAACTATAAATTTGGGGCTGAAGGTGATGGAGGTACGGTAGAATATCCCTTGGGGTATTTTTTCAGTGGTGATGATGAGGATGAAGATTTTGTGATTAAAACTACTGAGGATCAGGCAAAACGCCTTTTATTTGCTCAATATCCGCCAAAGGATGTTATTGACCGGAGTGCTGTAATGGGATATTTCCCGGATGATGTAAATGCACAGCTGAACCAGATGTGGATTAATGTAAGATGCTTTAATTTTAATCAAGTTTCTAATTTAGTTTGGCTTAGAGCACTTTTTGTCCTTTGCTTTATTTTGATTCTGATTATTATTTGGGTTAACCGTTATAGGATTTTCAGAAAGCCTATAAAACCCGGGTATTATAGGGTTGATTAGTGGGATTTCACGAAGTGAAATGACCAATATTAATTGAAAACCAGGTAGTACCGTTGACCATCCTTACACTCTTACACAGATGTGAAATGATCAATATTAATTGAAAACCAAAACACTGTAGAAAAGTTTACAATATGCCGAAAGATATAGTATGAAGTATAATAGTAAAGTTCTTATTAAAATAATCTTACTACTATTACAAGGAGTGTAAAAAATGATGAAATGGATGTCAGATTTATCAATTAGAAGCAAGATTTTTCTAATTATGATTGTAACGCTAGCCGGGGTAGCAATATTTGCAACATGGGCTATAATTTCGAGTATCAGAATTCAGAATAATCAAACAAAAATGCTGAAATCAGGCCGTATGGCAGAAGAGGCAATATTAAATGCTGACAGAGACCTATATCAGGCATATACAGCGGTTCAAAAACTAGTTCTAAAAGATAACTCGAAAGAGGAAATGGATACACAAATTGCTTTTTTTAATGACAATATTAAGACTGCAAAGGAGAGGATTTTAGCAGCAAAAAATGAAATGGAGACTACAAAAAAGGAATGGATAGAATTTAGAGGATCATTAAGTAATCTTACAGCATTTGATATATTTGAAAAAGTAAATCCTGGTATAGATGAATGGGTTCAGCTCTCGACATTATCTATAGATAATAAGGCTTTTGATAAAGGTTGGGAAGAGGCATTCAACCAACCTCGTGAACATATAGATGAAATAACAGGGGTGCTTTCAGAAGCTATAAAAGAAAACGAAGCAAAATACAAGACAGAGAGGAGCTCTGTTTTAATTAATATTTCCATGGGTTTGCTAGTTTTATTGGCCTGTATTACTTTATTTGGATATATGGTAATTAAAAATATATCCAAACCCCTTGATTCGTTAGTAGAAATGGTTGAGGAATTTGAAAAAGGTCATCTGAAAAAAAGGCTTAACTTAAGAAGAAAGGATGAAATAGGCCGGCTTGCAAATACAATGGATAAGTATGCAGACTATCTTCAAAAATACATAGTAAGTTCAATGGATAAGATAGCAGAAGGAAATTTTGATTTCGAACTTTTGATAAAGGATGACAAAGATGAGATAGGTCCTGCATTAAAAAAGACTACCGAGTCAATAAAAGGACTTGTTTATGAAGTGAATACATTAACCTCAGCATCAATAGAAGGTAAGCTTCAAGTACGGGGAAATGAGGAAAACTTCAAAGGATTATATCGGGATATAATTATAGGAATAAATAAAACGTTAGATGCAACGATAGAGCCAATATATGAAGCGGCAAGTGTGCTTGCAGAAGTAGAAAAGGGAAACTTGCAGGTTAGTGTTAAAGGGGACTACAAGGGTGAACATGCAATAATAAAGGATGCATTAAACAAGACAATTTCAAATTTAAAGACCTATATAAGTGAAATCAGCAATGTGCTAAATCAAATGTCCCAAGGCAATTTAGATATTATGGTAGATAAAGAATTTAAAGGTGATTTTATTGAAATGAAAAATTCTCTCAATAATATTTTATCTGTATTTAATGATGTGCTAAACAAGATGAGAGGAGCAGCATTTCAAGTGTATGCCGGTTCCAAACAAATTGCAGATTCATCACAAATGCTTTCTCAAAGCACCACAGAACAAGCAAGTTCAATTGAAGAATTGACAGCAGTTATGAATGGAATAGCCGAACAAACTAAAAGCAATGCACTTAATGCCAAAGAGGCGAGTGAACTTACTGTGTCAGTGAAAGAAGATGCAGTTGCCGGCAATGAACAAATGAAGGAAATGCTAAGATCAATGGATGAAATATCTTTAGCATCAGCAAATATCTCTAAAATTATCAAAGTGATAGATGAAATAGCATTTCAGACCAATATTCTTGCGTTAAATGCGGCTGTTGAAGCAGCTAGAGCAGGACAGCACGGAAAGGGATTTGCAGTTGTGGCAGAGGAAGTCAGAAACCTTGCCGGAAGAAGTGCAGAATCGGCAAAGGAGACAGCGGTTTTAATTGAGAGAACTGTTGAGAAAACGGAAAGTGGCATGGGTATAGCAAAAGAAACTGCAGAAGCACTTTCAAAGATTGTTGATGGGGTTACAAAAGCAACTGACATTGTGGGTGAAATTGCTGCTGCATCAAATGACCAGGCAACGGGCATTTCGCAGGCGAATCAAGGTGTGGTGCAGATTTCACAGGTTGTTCAGATGAATTCGGCAACTTCGCAGCAAAGTGCTGCTGCAAGTCAGGAGCTGACGAGTCAGGCGGATACCCTTAACGAAATGGTAAAAAGGTTCAAGGTAAGAAAAAGTGAATATGAAAAATCAGGATATGAAAGCATAGACAATGATATTTTGGGATTACTGGAAGGTGCGGGAAAGTAGAATAGAACATAGAACAGGGGACGGTTCTCTGTTTTACTGAAGATGAAAGATTGTTTTCACACGCAATATTGTTATACTTAAAGAGTGGATTTAGAAAGTACGGAGAAAATATACATCATATACTGAATTTTTCATTTACTTTTATCAGAAAATGTGTTATGCTCTCGAGTTTGACAGTTGATGAATGCAATAGAGGCGATAAACGTTGAAATTTAAAGGTTTACGCCTCTTTTTTATTTTTCAAAAATGTTGTATGGAATGGCCTTTAATAATTTTTCTTACACCTTTTGTTGAGTTCCTTTGGTAGGTAGTATTGCTTATCTAATCCCAGAGCAAATACTCCCTCTAACGCAGTTAATGTTTTTGAACCTGTATACTGCGAAGCATAACAAAAATCTGAAATATTAGCTACCTGCATATTCTGCAGGGTTTCAATGATATTCCTCGCTGTTAAATGTATATTTTTATCGAATCTATTCAGCTTAACTTCAAGTAGCCTGTAAATTAAAAGGGCTGTATAGCAAATCATGAAGTGGGCAATAATTCTTTCTCTTGTACGGTGAAAGTATGGTCTTGATGCAAAATCCGTCTTGAGTATTCTGAAACATTCTTCAATTTTGTAACGCTGCTCATTGATTGCCAGTATCTCTTTTACGCTATCATCAAGATTTGTAGCAATGGCATAGAAACCGTCGTACTTTTCTTCTTCTCTGATTTTCTCAATGTCCAATTCATATTTATCATTTGAGTTTTCTACCTTTTTAATAAAGCGGGTAACATCATTCGGTCCCTTTTTGTATTCTTCAGGGTTTATTTTCTCAAGAATTTTTTTTGCTCTTTCAATTTGACGATTCCTGATAAAACGTTGATATTCCATTGCTTTCCTTGAAAACGTAATAATGACATGCTGCTTTAATACGGCTTTTGATTTTACCTTCTTTGTTTTTCCGTTATTTAGAATCTTCTCTTCGTAAAGCCCAACATCAAGTAAGGTATTTGCCTCAATGACTTTGTAGGCCTTGTTTTCGTAAAGGAATCTATTCTTTTCATCTTTTTTGTCTAAGCTTTTCAATACCTCAATGCTTACAGGANAATCGTCAGAAAGAAGTCTGTAATCACAATCGTTAAATACGGCCTGCTTTAAAGCATCGGACAATTTCTTCACTGATTGTGTAACAACAAAGGCTCTTCCTCCCATGGAATTGAAATTTCTTATGTGATAGGAACTCAGACCTGCATCAGCACAATATATGAATTTGTTCTTCCCTTCGCCAAACATCTTTACGAGTTCCTTTTCAAGTGGAATAACAGTTTTTTGTTCATTTGTGTTACCAGGTGCTACACACATAGAAATCGGAATTCCATCGGCATCCATAAACAATCCTATTTCTACAAGAGGGTTAGGTTTATGATCCTTTGAAAAGCCATATTGACGAAGTCCTGTAAAAACTTCTCCAGTAACCTCATCTACATAGTCCGGGTCTTGATATTCCGCTTCACAATAAAAATTAGTGCAGTCATAGTAGCAGACAGCGGTATTACGCTTAAAAACTTTCCCGCTTGCCTTAAATAAATGCTCAATGTATTCGTAGTAGTGTTCATACATAAGATCCATTGTTCTCATGATATGCTGATAATTAAAAACAGGTTCTTCATAGAAGGTATCCAGTTTTTCATAGCTTCCAAGTTTTGAGTCAGGAGAAAGAATCCTTGAATAGGTCATAAACCTGTTTACAAGGTCAGGATTGAAGCTGATTTTTCTATCTTTTATGATGTGACTAAAGAATTTATCAACTTCAAGCTGATAGTAAAGTCTTTGCAAATATAGATATCCTATGTTTTTCAACGTACTTGCAGAAGCAGCCTCATTTGATGCTCTGATTTTTTGAGTTAAATCAAGTTGTATCTCCATATCAACCTTGTTATTTTTTTTTGCTTCCTCATTGTACTTAGCGACCTGTTCTTTTGCGTAAGCAAGAGGGTCATCGGTAATTTTAAGCAATTCTGAGTGTTTACCTATTTTTGCAATATTTTTAGATGTAACTTTTTTTCCGTTGCGGATACCGACCTGGATAAAATAGGTAGGGTCCTTGGATTTTTTATCATACCATAGTTTCATAATTTATTATCGCTTCCTTTTCTTATTATTTGAATCATTTTAACAGTACCCTTCCCATTATACCATAAAATGCTACACCATGCAACATTTTTTACAAAAAACTTGACAAAATTTTTCGTAAAAAAAAGCTCATTTTTCAATGGGTTTCAGACTTTTTGATCTTTGATTTTTAGCGACTAACTGTCAAACTTCCGAGTGGATTTAGAAAGTACGGAGAAAATATACATCATATACTGAATTTTTCATTTACTTTTATCAGAAAATGTGTTATGCTACATTAGTACATGCGATATCGCGGGGTGGAGCAGTCGGTAGCTCGTCGGGCTCATAACCCGAAGGTCGTTGGTTCAAGTCCAGCCCCCGCTACCAAAAAAATGAAGACCTAAAGGATATTAATCTTAGGGGTCTTCATTTTTTATTGCTTTTGTATTATATAACTTTGATGTCTAAAGTTTCATGAATAATTCAGATAAAGTTCAGATAATAAACAATTGTATTTCAGATTTATCGTTTAGAATTAAATCATTCCATGGGAAAGGAGTGATAAAATGACACAATCCAGAGGCAGACATGAATTGAAGCACTATATGAACTATTCCGCTGTAAAGGAAATTCGTAAATTTTCCGATACACCGGTAATAATGCTGTCTGCCCGAGGCGAGGAATATGATAAGATATTGGGCTTTGAGGTCGGTGTGGATGATTATGTTGTCAAACCCTTTTCATCAAAGAAAATTATGCTCAGGATAAATGCCATTTTACGCAGAGTGGAGAAAGTCAGCTCTTCAAAGAAGGATGCAGAGGATCATGTCATTTTTGAAAAGGACGGATTTATGGCAGATTTAACGGCATACAAAGTATTCATTGACGAAGTGCAGGTGGATATGGCACCCAAAGAATACGACCTTTTGTTTTTTCTGATACGGAATAAAAACATTGCTGTACCACGGGAAAAGATAAGGGCAGAAGTCTGGGGCTTTGACTACTATGGTGATGACAGGACTTTGGATACGCATATGAAGCTGCTGAGAAAGTCCCTCGGGCCTTATGCCCATTTTATTAAAACCTTGCGGGGATTGGGGTATCGATTCGATGGATAAATTTAAATTACAATGGAAAATATTCGGCTTTCTATTGGGGTTTTGTGCATTGCTTTTGGCAATACTGTGGATATTTCAGACGGTGTTTTTGAGCGATATGTACAAGTTTATACGCAAAGTTGAGATAGATAAGATAAAGCTATTTCTCTGGTGGAAAAAACATCAACAGCCCAAACCTTCAAAATGTATTGTATGAAATTGAATTAACCAAAGAGATAATTGTAAGGCCGACACAGGATTTCGCTCCTCCTGTTCGGCCTATACCCGATTGGCACAACCGCAGACAACCGGAGACTATCACCAAGGCTAAAGAGTTTGTTTTAGAGGACGGAAGTAAGATTTCTCTTACCTTTTATGCCATGGTTACACCGGTGGATGCTACCGTGTCCACCTTGCAAATGCAGCTATTAATTATAACGGGAATTATGATACTTCTTGCAACACTTCTTGCTACAAAACACATTTCAAATCCCATTGAACAGATTAATCAAAGTACGAAGCATCTGGCGACGGGCAATTATGAAACCAAGTTCCGCGGCAGAGGGTTTTTGGAAATTAAAGAGTTATCCGATACTTTAAATACCGCAGCTACAGAACTTTCCAAGGTGGAACGGTTGCACCGGGAATTGATGGCTAATATTTCCCACGACCTGCGGACACCCCTTGCTTTTATCTACAGCTATGCCGAGATGATGCACGATTTTCCCCATGAGGTCACATCGGAGCAAAGTCAAATTATTATGGATGAAGCAACGCGATTGACGGCTCTTGTAAATGATATGCTTGATATTTCCAGCCTTGAAACGGGTGTAGCAAAATTAAACCATGTCTTGAAAACAATCTTTCAAAGATTCTTGCAGAGAAATTTATTTATGATGTGTACAGCAGAATTTGTTTAGGAGATAAAATACCTTTTTAATGCTCCAACCTTGCTTGTCCTGACTTTAGCAACAATCACAGTTCCTTCCGCTTTATGTTCCTGCTTAAGTATTTTGCCGTTTTTATGCAGATAGGAAATTATCCAGCCTTCACTATATGGAACAAATAGCTTTACCTCAGTTTCATTTTGTGGCAACACTTCTAATATACCCTTTACCATTTCATCAATGCCGTGGCCATTTGTTGCAGAAATCTCAAAAGATTTTCCGTTTTTATTTATTATACTAGGCCTTAAGTAATCAGAAACTAAATCTATTTTATTAAAAGCCATTATAATGGGCTTATTTTGTGCTCCTAATGCTTCTAAAATATTGTTTACCACTTCAACTTGCTCCTCTGCCTCATGGCTTGCTGCATCCACCACATGAATCAGCATATCTGCATATACTGCCTCCTCTAATGTAGATTTAAATGCCTCCACAAGGTCATGGGGCAATTTTCTTATGAACCCTACAGTATCAATAAGCAATGCATATTTTCCATCTCCTAACGATAGCTTTCTTGAAGTAGGATCTAATGTTGCAAATAGTTTATTTTCTGCAAACACATCTGCATCACATAATTTGTTCATAAGCGTTGATTTACCGGCATTTGTATATCCCACCAATGCAATAACAGGTATATCACTGCCATCTCTGGCATCTCTTAGGGAATTTCTTCTACTTTTTATCTGTTCTAATTGTGAATTCAAGTACTTTATTCTTTTTCTTATATGGCGTCTGTCAGTTTCAAGCTTTTTTTCTCCAGGTCCTCTTGTTCCTATACCTCCTCCAAGTCGTGAAAGCTGCTTTCCAAGTCCCGAAAGCCTTGAAATTCTATATTTTAGCTGAGCCAGTTCTACTTGAAACTTTCCTTCTTTCGACCTAGCTCTTTGAGCAAATATGTCAAGAATTAAGCTGGTTCTGTCTATCACATTAACCCCAGCTATACTTTCTATATTGCTTATCTGTGCACCTGAAAGTTCATCATCAAAAATAAGTAAATTTGCATGCAGAGCTTGGCATATAAGCCCCACTTCTTCGACTTTTCCCTTGCCTATATAAAAAGCTGCATCTTTTTTGGGTCTTACCTGAAGTATTTTTTCCAGCACAACTGCACCAGCAGTTGTTGCAAGTTCTTCTAATTCGGCTAACGACCTTTCACCATAACTCATTCCATCAATTTTGTTATTTGACGAACTTTCCAGTCCTACAAGAATTGCTCTTTCACCTTTCATCTCATTTCTGTATAAAGAAACCGTCTTTTGCCTGTCTATTTGAAATATATAGTCCATGAGCTGATTAATTTTATCATCTTCTTTAGTAAAAGGTCCAAAAATTCTGGACTTCTTAAAATCTCCATTATCATCCTTATCAGGAAGGGCTACATATATTTCATCTACTCTTGCATTCCTTACACCAATGGCAATCATAGCATCCAATCTTAAATTTATCATTGAACTTAAATCAACTACAGATACCATCCCAGAACCGTTTGGATGGGTGTGTACGCATCTTATACCGGACAATCGTGATGAATTTCGTCTTCCTTCAACAAAGGGAAGAGAAACAGTACTGCTGTTCCCGATACTTATATCTGTTATGTTTCCTTTTCTATCGATATAAACCGCTATTTCACGGTTGATTTTCTCTGTTAACTCCGCCATTTTAGAAGCAAGGTCTTCTGTAATTAAAATACCATTAGGGATTTTAAAATCATATATTTTCTCTATTTCATTTAAAACCGAACTCTTTAGTGATTCTATATTACCTCTTAAGTTAATAACCTTCCACCTCTATCCTGTCTTTTATATTATTCCATGTTTTTTTACTTATATAATATGCATCCGTATACTGTTTTTAATTTGGTACGTTGTAAACATTATATCAGATATTACTTTAGCAAACCTCATTTTATCCTCAAAAGATAAAAATACTTTCATTTGCAAAATAGTATTATTTAAATAAAGCTTCAAGTGCTATCTTTTTTCGTTTTAATATGAAATAATAATGCAAGGAAGAGGCGATGGAAAAAAACCAAGTGTTGTATGGGGGGGATTGTAATCTTCCAATTCTACAATTTCCAACCATTGGCACTTGAAATTTATATAAAATAAGGGAGGCTACACACATGGAAAACAATAAATTTAAGAATCCTGTTGTAACAATAGAGATGGTAGATGGAGGGATAATGAAAATTGAGTTGTATCCGGACATCGCACCTAATACGGTAAATAGTTTCATTTCACTTGTGAATAAAGGTTTTTATAATGGCATAATTTTTCACAGAGTTATACCGGGTTTTATGATACAAGGAGGAGATCCCGAAGGAATAGGAATGGGTGGTCCTGGCTATTCAATTAGAGGAGAATTCAATTCAAATGGTTTTAATAACGACTTAAAACACAGCCGTGGAGTTCTATCAATGGCAAGATCAAGTGACAGAAACTCAGCAGGTTCTCAATTCTTTATTATGGTAGAAGATGCTCCACATCTTGATGGCGAATATGCTGCGTTTGGGAAAGTCATTGAAGGAATGGAAGTAGCAGATAAGATAGTATCTGCAAAAAGAGACAGATATGACAAGCCGTTAGAAGAACAAAAAATGAAAAATGTTTCTGTTGAACTTTTCGGCAGAGAGTACACTAAACCCGAGGTTATGTAAGTAATTCTCCAAAAAACACCGCACGATCGTCATTTTCGAACGT
>JGI24710J26742_10003152_pt1 | contig 14123 bp, 11 predicted proteins | sample BioPla2DNA2_FD_26742 | JGI IMG/M metagenome (IMG submission 26742) | reverse complement strand
GATTTGCCATGTACTGTTTCGCATCGAGATAAATAGCGTGGTCATTCGGTTCAATACCAAAAACTGAGTCGTTAAGGTTTACCTTTCTCCCGGTTTCTTTACCTTCTATATTAAGAACTGCTATTTCCATCATTTTGAAATTATTACGTAACCACCTTTAGGACCGGGAACCGATCCTTTAACTAAAATTAAATTGTTCTCGGGCATGATCTTAACAATAAGAGAATGAGTCTCAACTTTGTTCCCACCTGTTCTCCCGGCCATTTTCGTTCCGGGAAATACCCTTGAAGGGGATGAAGACGCGCCCAATGAACCAATAGCTCTGACCCTATTGTGCTGACCGTGGGACCGATCGCCTACTCCACTGTATCCATGGCGTTTGACAACGCCCTGAAAACCCTTACCTTTTGCCCATCCGCGAACGGATACCCAAGTTGAATCCTTGAAAAGTTCCGAAGTAACGACCTCTCCCTCTTTCAACTCTGTTCCGAAATTGGAAAATTCCATCAATTTCTTTTTTGGTGTGGTATTGGCCTTTTTGAAATGGCCCATTTCAGCTTTAGTACTGTTTTTTTCCTTTTTCTCATCAAATCCTAGCTGTACGGCATCATAACCGTCCCTCTCCTTGGTCTTTATCTGTGTAACCACACAAGGTCCGGCCTGCAATACGGTACATGGGATATATTTTCCGTTTTCATCGAACACGGAGGTCATCCCTATTTTTTTTCCTATTAATCCCTGCATTTCTTTAATCTTTAACTGTTTCACACTTTAATTTCCACTTCTACTCCGCTTGGAAGTTCAAGTTTCATCAGGGCATCGATCGTCTTTGGTGTTGAACTGTAAATGTCAAGTAACCTTTTGTACGATGACAGTTCAAATTGTTCCCTTGCTTTCTTGTTGACGAACGGGGATCTCAGAACCGTGTAAATCCTTTTGTGGGTCGGCAACGGAATAGGTCCGCTTACCACCGCACCAGTAGATTTAACCGTTTTTACGATCTTCTCGGCCGACTTGTCGACGAGATTATGATCGTAAGATTTCAGTTTGATACGAATTTTTTGACTCATCTTGTTAATAATTTTCCTTTTGAAATTTCGACTATTTTTATTGCTATTGATGCGGGCACCTCTTCATAGTGGGAGAACTCCATCGATGATGTGGCTCTACCTGAGGTAAGGGTACGAAGTACGGTAACATAGCCGAATTTTTCTGCCAGAGGTACTTTTGCTCTGATTACCCTGGAACCCGCTTTCGATTCCATACCTTCCACCTTCCCCCTTCTCCTGTTGAAATCGGCTATAACATCTCCAACATACTCTTCGGGCGTAACCACTTCAGCGGTCATGATAGGTTCCATAAGCACTGGTTTACATTTCCCGGCATAATTTCTGAAGGCCTGTTTAGCGGCGATCTCAAACGAAAGAGAATCGGAGTCCACTGGATGGTACGAACCGTCTTTGAGAATTATTTTGAGACTATCAAGGGCAAAACCCGCGAGAGGACCATTTGACATAGCTTCCTGGAATCCCTTCTCAACCGATGGGATATACTCTTTTGGAATATTGCCGCCCTTAACCTCGTTGATGAACTGCAACCCTTTGAAACCTTCATCCGCGGGACCCATCGCAAAAATAATATCAGCGAATTTGCCCTTGCCTCCTGTCTGTTTCTTGAACACTTCGCGGAAATCGCCCGAGGAGGTTATTGCCTCTTTATAGGCCACCTGGGGCGCTCCCTGGTTACATTCAACATTAAATTCCCTTTTAAGACGGTCAATTAATATTTCCANGTGAAGTTCGCCCATTCCGCTGATAACGGTCTGACCGCTATCGGAATCGACTCTTACCTGGAATGTTGGATCTTCTTCCGCCAACTTACCGAGCGCCAACGACATCTTGTCAATGTCTGCCTGTGTTTTAGGCTCTACGGCTATACCGATAACGGGATCGGGAAAATCCATAGTTTCCAATAAAATTGGTTTATTGATCGCACAGATAGTGTCGCCTGTCTTCATATCCTTGAACCCCACCCCGGCGCAAATATCTCCGGCGAAGATACTCTCTTTGATATCGTGTTTGTTCGCGTGTATCTGGAACAGGCGATTTATTCTTTCTCTCTTGCCTGAACGTACGTTCAATACCGTGTCTCCCGCGTTCAGTGTACCGGAATATACCCTGAGAAATACCAGACGGCCCACAAAGGGATCAGTAGCCACCTTAAACGCCAGTGCGGCTAATGGGGCCTTATCGTCAACTTCCCTGATCTCAATTTTATTGGTTCTTGGATCAACTCCCTGGATATCCCCTATATCCATAGGAGATGGCAGAAACTGAACAACAGAATCCAAAAGATATTGGATACCCTTGTTCTTGAAGGCCGATCCACAGGTAACAGGAACAACTTTCAAGGCAATGGTGGCTTTTCTCAAGGCAACAACAATCTCTTCGGGAGTAATCGAATCGGGGTCATCAATATACTTCGCCAACAGGTCATCATCCTCATCGGCAATGGCTTCCACCATCTTGCCCCTCCATTCCTGCGCTTCATCAAGCAGTTCCCCCGGCACATCCGCGATATCAAAGTTCACACCGGTAGAATCTTCACTCTTGTAGATTCTGGCGTTCATATTGATAAGGTCAATTATGCCCCTAAAGTTCTCTTCGGAACCGATTGGTATAGATACCGGAACGGGAAGCGCTCCAAGTTTTTCATTTATCTGGTTGACNACCGCAAAATAATCCGCGCCGGCCCTATCCATTTTATTGATAAAGGCTATTCTGGGTACATCATACTTNTTGGCTTGTCGCCATACGGTCTCAGACTGTGGNTCAACTCCGCCAACGGCGCAAAATACGGCAACAGCCCCGTCCAACACTCTCAACGATCTTTCTACTTCAACGGTAAAATCGACGTGTCCCGGAGTATCAATGATGTTGATTTTATAGTCCTGGTCGTTATATCTCCAATAGGTCGTAGTAGCGGCAGATGTAATCGTTATACCCCTCTCCTGCTCCTGAACCATCCAGTCCATTTGGGCATTCCCATCATGAACCTCACCTATACGGTGGGTTCTGCCGGTATAAAACAAAACGCGCTCCGTTGTCGTTGTTTTACCGGCATCAATATGGGCCATAATCCCTATGTTTCTGGTATATTTCAGATTTCCGTCCATCTGTTCTGCCGTTCTATAAATTAAAAGCGAAAATGTGAGAAGGCTTTATTGGCCTCGGCCATTCTGTGCGTATCTTCTTTTTTCTTGTACGCGCCGCCCTCAAGTTTGTAAGCCGCCATCACTTCGGCGGCAAGTTTTTCGGCCATTGAATGGCCACTCCTCTTGCGGGCGAAAAGAATCATATTCTTCATGCTGATGCTGATCTTACGATCGGGGCGGATCTCCATAGGAACCTGGAATGTGGCGCCTCCCACCCTGCGAGCTTTAACCTCAACCTGCGGCGTAACATTGTCAAGAGCCTGTTTAAAAATCTCCAGAGGAGTCTTGCCCTCATCTTTCATTTTATCTCCAACTATCTCAAGAGAGTTATAGAAAATGTTATAGGCAATACTTTTCTTACCGCTATACATTAAATTGTTGACAAACCTCGTTACATACGGATCGTTGAACTTTGGGTCCGGTAACAGAATCCTCTTCTTTGGTCTTGTTTTTCTCATTGTCTTACTCCTTTAATGTTACTTTTTAGGCCTTTTTGTGCCATATTTTGATCTTCTTTGTGTACGGCCATCAACACCGGATGTATCGAGTGCGCCGCGTACAAGGTGGTAACGAACTCCAGGGAGGTCTTTCACCCTTCCACCTCTTATTAGTACTATGGAGTGTTCCTGCAAATTGTGACCTTCTCCGGGAATATAAGCGTTAACCTCTTTTTGGTTGGTAAGCCTCACCCTGGCCACCTTCCTCATAGCTGAGTTAGGTTTCTTTGGGGTTGTGGTATAAACACGCACACAAACCCCCCTCCTTTGAGGACATGAATCCAAAGCAGGAGCCTTGCTTTTGTCTTCAAGTTGCTTCCTGCCTTTTCTTACTAATTGCTGAATTGTCGGCATATTTCCAATTGTTTTGCTTAAATATATATTACTCAAAATGGTCCGTTAGGGTACGAAAATAAAGTTCATAAACTCCACTGGAACCATTTATAATTTTTCATAATCCACCATTATCCAAATAACACAACGACACAAATAAAGTGGCGCTTCACCATGTTTTGACAAATCAATACCGCTATGTCCCCAATAACTTTGTCGTAAGTTATGAACAGGTAACTTCCCGACTCTCCCCAAGTGAACTCCTTTTTTAAACTTACTTTATGAAGGGAGGACCGGTACTCCTGATTTTCAAAAAACAGGTCGCAAAGAAAATAAATTTTTTCTAAACAAACACCATAATTGCTAAAGAGTTTTTAAAAATTTGTTATTTTTGTCGGCACTTTCAGGAAAAATCTATCCGTTTGGCGGCTTTAAATTAACCAAACGACAGGTTTTGTTGGAGGATAATAGAGACAGAAGGAACTGCAAGGCTCGAAGGCCCTTCAGGGTTTGTATGTCAGACTTGAATGGATAAATTAAACAATATTTTAAATATGAACAGATGAAGCCCATATGATTGAATTCGAACACAAACACGTAAAGAATATAATTTTCAATCATATGCGGTTCCATCATACCATTAAAATCAAAATTATATTATGATGAAAACATACCAGACTAACCAGATAAAGAACATCGTTTTGTTGGGTAATTCGGGATCGGGTAAAACCATTTTGGCCGAAACCATGCTATTGAACGGTGGTGTTATCGACAGAAAAGGTTCCATAGAAGGAAAGAACACCGCATCGGATTACAGGCTAATTGAGCAAACCAATGGTAACTCTATTTTCTCCACTGTTCTTTATACGGAACATAACAACAACAAGATCAATGTTATAGATTCTCCGGGAATGGACGATTTCTGCGGGGGAGTGGTTTCTTCACTTTATCCGTCGGATATGGCATTAATGGTTATCAATGCCCAAAATGGCGTAGAGGTAGGAACCGAAATCCAGTCGAGGTATGCCGAAAACGTTCACAAACCGATGATGGTGGCCGTAAACTTCCTTGATCACGAAAAGGCAAACTACGACAAAGCCCTGGAGATGCTGAAAGAACGTATAAGCAACGACATCACTGTCGTCCAGTTCCCTGTAAACGAAGGAACAGGCTTCAACTCAATTATTGATGTGATGAGAATGAAAATGCTCCGTTACGGAAAAGAGGGCGGAAAGGCGGAATTTGTTGATATTCCCGCGGAGTTTATCGATAAAGCTACCAATCTTAATCATGAGCTGATGGAAAAGGCGGCCGAAAATGATGAGGAGTTGATGGAGGCATTTTTCGCGAACGATGCGTTGACTCCTGAAGAAATCGCGAAAGGGGTCAGCAAAGGAATTCTCTCGAGAGGAATATTTCCGGTGTTCTGTATTTCGGCCAAACAAAATATTGGTATCGATTCGCTTCTGGATTTTGTAGTAGCCGCGGGACCTTCTATTACTGATATGCCAGCACCCAAGGCGAGCAACGGTGATACTATCAAAGCCGATCCAAACGGTCCCGCCTCTGTCTATGTTTTTAAGACTTCTATTGAGGAGCACATAGGTGAGGTGAACTATTTCAGGGTATATCGCGGAAAGATAACAGAAAACTTGGATGTTGTCAACAGCAACAACGGTTCAAAGGAACGTTTGTCGCAACTTTTCGTCTGCGCCGGAAAGAACCGCGTAAAGGTATCTGAGCTGCACACAGGGGATATCGGTGCTTTTGTAAAACTTAAAAATACAAAAAGCGGCCACACGTTGAATGTCCCGGGCAATAACTGGACTATCGAAGGAATAAAATATCCGGAACCCAAATTCCGTACAGCTATCAAAGCGGAGTCAGAGGGCGACGACGAGAAACTGGGTGAGGCACTGAACAAGTTCCAACTTGAAGACAATACAATAATTGTTGAGTATTCCAAGGAGCTTCGTCAAATCATTGTGCATGGGCAGGGAGAGTACCATCTTAACATACTGAAATGGCATCTTGACAATGTTTACAAGATTCCTGCGGTATTTTATGCTCCCAAGATCCCGTACCGCGAAACAATAACAAAAGCCGCGCAAGCTGACTATCGCCATAAGAAACAGTCAGGTGGCGCGGGGCAGTTTGGAGAAGTTCACATGATTATTGAACCGTATGAAGAGGGATCCAACGAAAATCCCAACCAGAAAATTGGCGGAAAGGAACTTAAACTATCTATCCGCGACAAAGAGGAGATAGTTCTTCCATGGGGAGGTAAACTGATTTATGTTAACTGCATAGTGGGTGGTTCTATCGATGGCAGATTCATGCCGGCAATATTAAAAGGTATCATGGAGAAGATGGAGGTCGGTCCCCTTACCGGCTCTTATGCCAGGGATATCAGGGTCTATGTTTACGATGGCAAAATGCATCCGGTAGACTCCAATGAAATTTCTTTCAAGTTGGCCGGACGTAACGCTTTCAGCATGGCCTTCAAAAACGCCGGTCCAAAAATTCTTGAGCCTGTGTATGATGTTGAGATCATGGTTCCATCGGATCGAATGGGAGATGTNATAAGCGACCTTCAGGGAAGAAGGGGCATGGTTCTCGGNATGAGCAGCGAGAAGAGATTTGAGGTTATCAAGGCAAGGGTACCTTTGGCGGAGATGAACAAATANTCAACAGCCTTGAGTTCACTCACCGGTGGTCGCGCCATGTATTCGATGAAATTCAACGAATATGCTCCTGTTCCGGGCGATATCCAGGAAGCTGTTATAAAGGCTTACGAAGCGGAAGAGGAAGAAGAATAGAAGATTCATTTATCGGGATCTGTTGCCTTTTATATTATCTCACTATAACTTCCAAGGAACGTGAAATGTTCGGTACCATTATCAAGATCGGCTATCAGGTTGAGAACATCCACATTATCGATATTTCCTTCAAAGTCGAAATAAAACATGAATTCAAAGTCGGTACTGGGCAGAGGTCTTGATTCTATCTTTGTAAGGTTGAGTCCGATAGTGCTGAACTTGGCCAAAGTTTTGTTCAGACTGCCCGAAGAGTGGGGCAAGGTGACCATGATACTCATCTTGCCGGCTCCAGAAAAAATTTTGAGATCTTTACTGATACATATAAACCTTGTATAGTTGTTGTCACTGTCCTGAATGGAAGGCTGAAGTATCTGTAGACCATAAATATCGGCGCATTGGCGGGAAGACATGGCGGCGACATCGTCGCGATCGCTCATGGAGACCATCTGGGAGGCGACAGCGGTGTTGCCAACAACGGTTATTTTGATATCTTTAAGCGATTTCAGGAAGTTGCCACACTGGTTAATGGCCTGTTCGTGGGAAAATATCTCCCTGATCTGGCCAAATTTTGTCCCGCTTTTGGTCAACAAACAGTGTTGAACCCTGAGTTTAACGCTCTTGACAATATAAAACCTGTATTGCTTCATCAGGTCGTAAACATTGTTTACTGATCCTGCTGAACTGTTTTCAATTGGCAATACTCCATATTCGCAAAGCCCTTTTTCAACAGCCTGAAAGACATTTTCGAAATTCCTGAAATACATTATATCCGACAGTTCAAACAATCTTTCGGCGGCTAGACTGGAATATGATCCGGCCACACCCTGACAAGCTACGGTAGCCTTGATCGGGAATTGCCCGGATCCTTTTGCCAATACCTCCTTGATATTTTCACTGATAGTGGATTTATTTTTGGCATATCTGTTCTGATATGCCTTGCTGGTATCTAATATTGTATTGAACACCTGCTTGGTAAAAAGCTGTATCTCGGGCGAAACAGCACTTGTAACCCTATTTATTATGCTCTTTTCCCTGTTGAGATCAAGAATAAAGTTATCTGATTTTACCTTTTCATTGCCAATGATTCTCACCAACTCCATCCTCTTTTCGTAAAGTGAGGCGATCTGGTCGTCTATTTGGTCTACCTCCGACCTGCATTTTTCGGTTATGTTCATGCTTTCGATATTGTGTTGATTGGATAAATCTGCATATAAATTTAAGTTTTTAACTAATCTATGGCTATCTTCAGTTCGGATCCCTCTTCCAAAAGTAAACGTAAACCCTCTTCATCGCTTTTCTCAAGAGCCGCTTTATATTTTGAAATATTATTTATCAATAGTTCTATTTCCTTTATCAAATTGTCTCTGTTGTCCATCATCAACTCAGACCACATAACGGGATTAAGTCGTGCCACTCTGGTAAGATCCCTGAAACTTCCTGCCGAAAAACCCTTGTAATCCAAGGCTGTAGGGCTTTTAATATAGGCATTGGAGACGACATGGGCCAACTGTGAGGTATAGGCGATAATTCTGTCATGTTTCTCCGGAGTTGTGATCAAAACCTCGCTGAAGCCTATTTCCCGGAAAAAATTTTTTATTGTTGTCAACTGTTCAATCTCCGGATTTACGGGACAAAGCAAAATGGAAGCCTTATCGAAGAGATCCACCAACGAATGTTCGATCCCACTGTACTCACGTCCCGCCATCGGATGTGCCCCAATAAAACGAAGGTGCCCATACTTTTTCGACATTTTCGTCATCATGCCAACAACATCTCTTTTTATTCCTCCACAGTCCATTATTATGCAACCCGACTTAAGCTTATCCTGATACTTTTTTATGTACCCCTCCACAGTTCTGGGGTTAAGCGCTATTATCAACATATCAAGCCGGTTTAGATCACTATCTTCCAACACCTGATGGCACCCATTGAGCAACAAGGCTTTTTGCATAGATTTTTCATCGATATCCAATCCAAATACCGTATGGCTGGTTCTCTTTACTATGCTCCTTCCCAATGAACCGCCAATCAGGCCCATTCCAATTATTCCTATGTTCATATATGGAGAGAATCAAAATTTACAGTGGTTCGAAACAACAATACATTATCCCCTTTTTTTGCCGATAATGGCCAAAAGTTGATCGACTTTCGGCACTAGGTCAGCGAACTGCTCGGGGAGTAATGATTGAGCGCCATCGCTCAACGCATGTGAAGGGTCATTATGTACCTCGATCATAAGGCCGTGGCTGCCAACAGCTGTTGAGGCAAGCGACAGGGAGGGAACAAGACGCGAAAAACCACTGGCGTGCGACGGATCAACAATAATAGGAAGATGTGAACGCTCCTTTACTACAGGTACCGCCGAAAGATCGAGGGTATTCCTGGTATACGGTTCAAAGGTGCGGACCCCTCTCTCGCACAAAACCACCTTTTTGTTCCCTTCTGACATGATATACTCCGCGCTCATCAGCCACTCTTCAACGGTATTGGCAAGTCCTCTTTTCAGGAGAATCGGTTTATCTGCACGGCCAAGCTCCTTCAACAGTTCAAAATTTTGCATGTTCCTCGCTCCCACCTGGATCATATCCACATCCCTGAAGAGATCTAGATGGGAAACATTCATGATTTCGGTAACTATAGGCAGACCTGTCTCCTCTCTTGCCTTTTTAAGTAGTTCTATACCTCCTCCCCTCAATCCCTGAAACGAATAAGGCGAAGTGCGGGGCTTAAAAGCGCCACCTCTCAACAGTGTGGCGCCAGCGGCTTTGACAGCAGTGGCTATCCCTATGATCTGCTCTTCTGATTCCACGGAACACGGGCCGGCAATGATCTGGAAATTATTGCCGCCAAAAAGATGGCCGCCAACATCAATTATTGAATCATCCGGATGGAACTTCCTGTTCGCATTCTTATAGGGTTCCTGGATTCTTTTAACGGTTTCAACAATGTCAAGCGATTGGATTATGCCCACATCCACTACCGAAGTATCGCCAATAAGTCCAAGGATAGTCGTGTTCTCTCCCTTACTGAAATGGACTCCGAGCCCCAGACTCTCGATCCAACTTACCAGATTATTGATCTGTTTTTCTTGCTGGTTGTCTTTTAATACTATAATCATCTGCTTATCTGTTTACAATAAAAAAATCGTTGCGGCGCGATCTGTCTCACGTTGCAACTCCTGTTATATTAATTACACTAATAAAATAGTTATTACAACGTGATCACGCCATAATAATAAAATAGAAAAGAAAAAAATATTGGAATAAAAACAGCCNTAACTCCTCCGGCATCCGGCCGGACCGCATTGTCTGNCTTAATATCGGGAACNATTGATTTCATGCGACAAATTTATATAAAAAAGTATTTCGCGACNGTTATTGAATGTCATTTTACAGTTACATTTTTACCCTTTAGAAAACACCTATGTTTATCTTCTTGATTATATGATATATACGTAAAAATAAGAGAAATTAAAAATACCGTGCTATCCAATCAAGGATAACACAGTATAATAATTAACTACTTAAAAATCAGATAGTACGAAGGACGTCCCACACAAAAGCCCTTATCCCGACATCTTCGTTAATACTGTCTATTTTTTTGATCATGGAGAACAGTTCATCAACTTTTTCATCCTCAACAACGGTAAGGAGAGCGTTGTTGATCTCGGGCCAGGTGTGGGTTCCAAGGTGTGGTACCCCCGTATTGCTGCCGCGACCGAAAACTTCCTGAAAAAGGGTATACCCTTTGATCCCCAGTTTGTTCAGCATATATTCCACCTTCTCGGTAAGAGCCTGGTTATACATTATCATCACTGCTTTCATAATAATTCTTTTACAATTTAAATCTATTATTCATCCAGGAATCTCAACTCCTCGCGCGCGCTCCTCAATCTATCCCTTTCTCCCCTGCGGGCGAAAAGAACGTACATTACGGGGACAATAACGAGGGTCACTATGGTTGAAAAGGTTAATCCGCCAATTATTGATATACCCATGGGGCTCCAAAGCTCCGATCCCTCGCCGGAACTCATGGCCAAAGGTAACATACCGAGTATTGTTGTCATAGTTGTCATCAATACAGGCCTTAATCTTAAGCGACCAGATGTCGCAACAGCATCATAGAGCTCCATTCCTCTTTCCCTCATCAGGTTCATATAATCTACCAACACAATCGCATTTTTCACCACGATACCTACCAGCATTATCGCTCCGATACCGGCGATTACATTGATAGATGTACCTGTGATGAATAGAGCAATAGCTACTCCGGTGAAAGAAAATGGGATAGCGAACATAATAATAACGGGCATTTTCAACGATTCAAACTGCGATGCCATTACCAAATAAACAAGTATCAAACTTAATACCAGAATCATAGAGAGGTCAATCAGTGATTCCTGCATATCCTCCACGGCTCCCGAAACCTCCACATATACATCGGAAGGCATATCTATTTCATCGATAGCGGCCAGGATATCATTGTTCAGATCGGTCAAAGAGCGTTGATAAGGGGTAATCGTTACTGATACTACCCTCTCTTTTCCCCGGCGATCGATCGAGGGAGGAGACCAATACTCTTTTATTTCGGCAATCTCTCCCAATCTTATCAGTTTGCCCTGGGCGTTCATTATTCCAATATTTTCAATGTCAGTCAGGGAACTTGTATACTTTCTCTTAAACCTCACTATTATATCATATTCATAGCCAGACTCCCTGAAGTAGCTAGCAGTCATACCCGTTACCCTATTCCTGATATATGTCGACACAGTTGCCGTATTCAGACCATGCTGGCTCATCTTTTCCTGATCCAGAAGTATCTGGAATTCGGGTTTTGACCTGTCCCTGCTTATCTCAATATCCCTGGCTCCTTCAATGTTCTTCATCTTGCCGGCAAGCTCCTCGGCAATAGCGTTGGTCGATTCGAATTCATATCCAAAAATATTAACCGTGACCGTAGAGGAACCCATAGCGGACATATCGCTTACAGAAACCGAATACTTGATAACCTCCGGAAATTCCGAAAGATCGGTTCTAAGTGCCTCGGCAATATCCCAGACAGATCTTTCGCGTTGATTCATATCATAAAGCCTTAAGGACAAATTTATTGTATGGTTGGAACTGGAACCTCCAAACATTGATCCTACTCCAGCCTGGCTGGCTGTTCCCGCTGTTGTTGTGATCCTTTCAACCTCCGGATACTCCTCTTTTATCAGGTTAGTGATCTTTATTGCTGTCAGGTTTGTAGAGTCCGAGCGAGTGCCCGTTTGCAACTCTATAGTCGCGGAAAGACTCGATTGATCCGCTTCCGGCATAAATTCAGCATCGATGACAGCAAACAAAAACAACGAGGAGAAAAATATGGCGACCGAACTGATTACCACTAACGCTTTATGGCGCAACGCCCAGCGCAACAACCTTTCATATCCGTTATTAAGTTTATCCAGTCCCCGTCCGATCGTTCGATCGTAACTCCATCTTTTGGGGGTTCCAACCTTCTCCCTGAGTCTGAGCATCAATGAACTTAACGTGGGTGTAAGCGTAATAGCGGCCACCATGGAGGTAAGTATTGTTATGGAGACAATCATTCCAAGAGGCTTGAACACGACACCAACAAAACCGCTGACCAGGGTTAAAGGCAGAAAAACCGCCACAACAGTCAAAGTAGTAACGATAACCGCCAACCACACCTCGTTGGTAGCATAGATCGCCGCCTCTTTTGGTCTCGATCCCCTTTCAATATGTCTTGTTATGTTTTCAAGAACAACAATAGCATCATCCACCACCATACCAATGGCAATGGAAAGAGCCGAAAGGGATATAATATTTATCGTTCCTCCCGTAAAGTAGAGATAGATGAACGACACTACCAAAGATATCGGTATGGTAAGAACAATTATTATAGTGGCCCTCCACCTTCCCAGGAAGAACAGCACGACCAGAATAACGAATATAAAGGCATACATCAAGGTAGTGGAGAGATTATTGATAGAATCGGTAATAAACTCCGATGTATCCATCATCTTGTCAACTTTGATATCAGATGGCAATGTGGGTATGATCTCGGCCAACTGTTTTTCCACCTCTCTGGCTATTCTCACGGAATTGGCGCCCGACTGTTTCTGGACAACCAGGCTAACCCCCTGCTCACCGTTAACCANNGNATAAAGNCTGGANTCGGTNAGCGTNTCNACAACCTCCGCGACATCTCCAAGATAAACAGCGTTCCCGTTATAATTGCCGACTACCAGATCCATTATCTGGTCGCTGTCAATAAACTCTCCCGCTACTCTCAAAGGATAGTCGGTCATGCCCATCTCTATATACCCAGCCGCCATATTGAGGTTCTCCGAAGCAATCACCCCTCCTATCTGTTCCACCGTAAGGTTATATGCCTCCATTCTCAATGGATCAACATCTACATATATTGTTCTGCCCGGAGTGCCGCTAAGGCTTACAGACCCAACACCATCAATCCTGCTCAAAGGGTTGACCACCCTTTCATTCAACAGATTTTCCAGACCGGGATAGCTCTCTACCGCGGTAATAGTGTAAAAAACTATCGGCATCATGCTTGTATTGAGCTTAAGAACCGTTGGTTTGGAAGCATCTTCAGGAAGAAACTGTTCGATCAAAGAGACATAGTTCCTGACGTCGTTCATTATATCGTCCAAATTTGTCCCGTATTCAAACTCCAGAAAAACCACGGAAATATTGTCGCTTGAGGTCGATGTGATCTCCTTAAGATTGCTGATTGTGTTCAATGCGTCCTCCACGGGACGGGTGATATTGGTCTCGATATCTGATGCGCTGGCTCCCGGATATGAAGTAAAGACCGTGATATACGGCAACTCTATTTCAGGGTACAGATCGAGAGAGAGGTTAACCAGGGAATAGATCCCTAAAATCATCAAAGCGACAAAAATCAGTATTGTCGTTATTGGCCTCTGTATCGCTGTTTTATATATACTCATCTTTCAATAACTTATTATACTACTCAACAACTTCAACTTTGTCGCCTGTCGCCAATCTGGCCTGACCTTCGGAAACAATTCTGTCACCCTCATTAAGTTCATCGGAAATTATCTCGACCACATCGTCAAACCTTTTTCCCAAAACTACATTCACCCTTTTAACTACACCGTTTTCCTCGACAAAGAGATATCTTGTATTTGTACCCTCCTGCATCAAAACAACATTTGAAGGGACAGCGAAAGCCTCTTCAGTGCCAATATCCATGGAAATTCTGGCAAACATTCCC
>JGI24710J26742_10003150_pt1 | contig 14125 bp, 9 predicted proteins | sample BioPla2DNA2_FD_26742 | JGI IMG/M metagenome (IMG submission 26742) | reverse complement strand
ATTTGACCTAAACCTAAATCTTCTAATAAATAAAATGGATCTGTTAAATAGTTTTCGTTTACCCAGTTGACACCATTTTCATATGGATAGTTGTCATCTAAGCCGGCATCAATACCGATTTCCACACGTCCTTCGTAACTTATGGCAATCATAAACCCGTTTTCAACAACTATTGTTTCAGGGAATACGAATGAGCTCCATTGGTCATCAACGCTTGGAACATTGTTTTGATTGAAAAGCACGGTATTTGTGGGATTTCCATTTGCATCTAAAGCAAAAACAAATACGTTTACAAAATTATGAGGCTCATCAATAAAGGTGGTGTACCAACTCATTTGATATAGCTGTGCTGGCTCTCTAAATACTTGTCCAAAAACAGCCACCGCTCCATTAAAGTTGTGTCCTATTTGCAAGAGTTGCTGTCCACCATCGCGGCGATAAATTGTCCTTTCAGAAGGAGATAACCATGTAACTTCAACAGAGTTGCCATCTTTAACTGCTGTTACTTTTGATGGTTCTTCTAATATGTCATTTAAATAAATATTACCTAACGAAATAGTTGCATCGTTAGCATCAAACGTTCCTGTATGATTAAAAAAACCTTCTTTAGAAGCTACAAGAGTGTAGCCTTCGGCATAATAAACCTGTGGTATGCTAAATGCACCACTTGCATTTGTAGTGGTATTGTATTCGGAGTATCCTGTTACTGAAATGTTTACATCTCCAATAGGATTGTTGTCATTGTCAAGAACAGTTCCTTGTACGGTTGCCAAAGATCTTTCTATCATGGTAACATCTTGTGTTGTTGCACTGTCGATGTTTACGTTAATAGTCTGGTCATTATATCCAAATACAGTGTAGCTGACATCATAACTTCCGGGGGTTACCATGGGAAAATTATATTGACCTGTTGCATTTGAATTTGTATTTAAATCGGTTCCTTCAATTTTTACTAATACATTTTCTATCGGATTACTTGAAGTGTTTGTAATTGTACCACTTAAACTTCCGCTACTGGCATTGCTAACACCTATACTAATATCGGCAACGTGACTTGCACTCATACCTGTTTGCGAAGGATCAGTTGTTGGTAAATCAAAATTGAATGGAGTACCGTTAAGATCTGCATAACGTCGTGATCTTATTTCGTTGGGAGTATTAGAAGCATTAAAGTTAAAGTGGTTGAGATACTGTATTTCACTAGGTCTGTGCTCAATCATTACACATAGGTTTGAACCACTGTAAATAAATGGTTGAGTGAGGTTTATTATGAATTTTTGGTTTGTTCCACTAGTGAATTGTATTTCTCCATCGTAAACTAAAGTAAAATTACTTGCAGGAATCCAATATCCACTCTCTTCTGATAAGGAGGTTGCATCTGTATTGCAAAGCCATATTCTGAAAAGCTCTCCTGTAATTAAAGGGGGATAGTCGTTAGTCAATGTTTTGTATGTGTACTCAAGTTTTTCCACTGCACATGCTGCGTGATTGATCTCTGCGGCTGTGTATATGGTTTGCGACAGTGAGGTTTTAAAATACATGTCAATTGGGAAGTTATAAGAACCATACGGAGAAGAGTTTGTTCCGATATGTATCCACTCATCAACTTCGCGTGCGGCGCTTTGTGTAGTACTGTTTCTGTTTTCAAAAGAAAAACCTTGCTTAGTGCCTTGATTTAGTTCTGTTTTAGCTTTTAGTTGTATTCCATTAGCTACTTTGGGTTGTGCAAATGAAAATGCAAACCAAAATGTTAAAAATAGAATGGCTGTTAATTTTAATCCGTTCATCTGTTTACTATTTAGTGTTTTAATATTCTTGAAGAGAAAACGTTGCCGTCCTTTTCAATTTCTATAATGTATAATCCGTTAACACAGTTAGTTATGTCTATTGCAATATCTGTACCGTTTAATTGGCTATTGTAAACCTCTTTTCCATTTAAGTCAACTATACGGATATTAGCACCAGACAATTTACTACCAACTATATTAAACATACCGTTACTTGGATTTGGGTAAACTAAAGTAGTTGAGAAATCAAATTCATTAATTGATACTGGCTTAGTTTTGAAATCTACGATAGTTGCTGGTCCCCACTCTCCGTTTCCGTTTTTACAGACAGCAACAACTTTGTAGTCGGTTTCAGGTGTTAAGTCAAGCCATATCCAAATGTCAGTTTCATAAAGTGGATAGCCGTCATTTTTAATAATTTCTAGAGCCTCTTCTATGCCAATCTCTTCGAAATACTCTTTTGTAATTATACCGTAATGATATTCTGCAGTCTCTATATTTGGAACAACAACCGTTTTAACAGATGTTTCAGTAACATCATGAACAGTTACCTCAGCTGTGGCTACACCTCCACCTCCTAGGGTTGTGGTGTGTACACTAACCGAGTCATATGGGAACTCAACATCATTATAATCAACGCAAAGAGTATAAACAAAATACTCTGTATCTGGTGTCATTTGGGTATAGTTGTGAGTATATGCTCCATTTTTTTCAATACCCCAAGCTTTAATCATGTTAGCTACACTTCCCATCATTGGTAACCATTGTGCTACTTCAGCTGCTGTCATTGCAACAAAATAGTACGATTGACAGAATGTGTTTGGTATAAAGTTGACGTCAAATGTAGTAGCTGCAATATTGTTAACTGTAACGTAAACTTCAGGTATTGCTTCACCTTCAGCTTCGCCCATTAAACGCATAACTCTGAAATAAAATAAGTCTCCTGGTATTAAGGGAGAGAATCCCACAAGCACTATTTTCCCATCTTCGTCAATTGCCATACTTTTTGTATGACTTTCAGTATCTATGGGATTATAAAGCATATATCCGTTCTCACCGAAAGTGTTATCTATAGAACCATCACTGTTTAATCTCCCTACCAATACGTCATATTTACCTGTTGAGTAAGTTGCACCCTGACCTGCATATAGAATTTTCCCATCGTCTTGTATTGCAATATCATTGTTGTAGCTTGCTTCGGCTCCGGTATGAACATATGTATAGCCGTTTGTTCCGAATCCTTGGTCTTTTGTTCCATCAGGATTTAAACGTATAACGGCTATATCGTAATCGGGTGATCCTACTATAAGTTGTGTTTCTTTGTGTCCTCCAACTACAATTTTGTTGTCAGGTTGTATTTTGACAGATGCCGCAATGTCATAACAAGTTCCGAGATCCTCTAAAATAAAGCCAGTACTGTTAAAAGTGTTGTCAAGTGTTCCATCTACGTTATATCGTGCAATAAGAACATCGGCTGTTGTTTCAGCTCGAATAGCAAATCCTACAGCAACAATTTTTCCATCCTCTTGTAGGGTAATATCTTCTATATAGCTTGATACGTTGGTTACTCCATCTGTATCTTTCATCTGTGTCACGACATAACCATTTGTGCCATAAGTAGCATCAATCGTACCGTTACTGTTTAAACGTGCCAATCCACAGTGGTCGTATACGCCATCAAATTTATAACCGCCAACAACAATTTTCCCGTCATTTTGAATTGCAACTCTCATTGAGTTGGATAAACCTGTAAGAAGTGTTAAGCCGTTTGCTCCAAATGTGTTGTCGATAGTTCCATCGGCATTGTAACGTACAACTAATGAGTTATATGTGCTACCGCCATCCCAAGAACTGCCACAAACAACTATTTTCCCGTCACCTTGTAATGCAATGCCTTTGGCTCGTGCTCCAGATGCATGAGTGGTTTGCACTACGCCATTTGTACCAAAACTATCGTCAAACGAACCATCGTTGTTTAATCGTATAACTGTAAAGCTAAATGAACCTGAATTTGCTTCGCCAACAACAATAATTTTACCGTCAGGCTGAATAGCAACGTCGTTTGCCATGCTTGGCGCACCAAGGCTTGTTAGTGTTAATGCGCCATTATTCCCAAATGTTGGATCTAAATCGGCTGGATTTTGTGCGTTTAAGCCCAAAAACGTCAACCCAAATAATAGTGTTAAAAAGTAATTTCTCTTCATTTTCTTGTTTTTTTAATGTTGCTATGATTATGCAAAAATGAGTTTACCATTAAACACAAAAAAACTTTTTGCCAAAACAAAAACATTACAATGTATTGTTGTAACCATACAAAACCAATACATAATTAACTAAGATGTTAAGCATCAGATATAAAGATGTTTAAAGTTAAATTTGTTTTCAACTTTGTTTTTTATTTAAATCACTGTTATGTAAGTTTTATATTGTGGGTAATTAATGTGTATATTTCTGTGTTTTAGATAATTGTAAGTTTTTTAATTTAGCTCACATATAATTCTCTTACTTTTTTATAGAATAAAAATATGATTACTTATCATTTGCGACTATATTTGTAGGAAACGTTATAATTAATGAGTGATTTAAAACTTCCTTCTAAGTTATTGGAAAACGCAGTTAACGAACTGTCGAAATTACCGGGAATTGGTAGCAGAACAGCTTTACGGCTAATCTTACATTTACTTGGGAAGTCAAAGGAAGAGGCTTCACGTTTAGGTGTGTCGATAATAGAATTGGTCGAAAATGTTAAATTTTGCCAAGAGTGCCATAATATTACTGAAACTGATTTGTGCAGCATTTGCGCCGACCCTAAACGAGATCAATCTCTTGTGTGCGTAGTCGAGGATATTCGTGATATGATGGCTATTGAGAGCACTTTACGATACAAGGGGGTTTATCATATACTTGGTGGCGTAATATCACCTGTTAATGGCGTGAGTCCGAACGATTTAACTATCAATCTGTTGAAAACAAGAATTGAAAACAATAATATAAGTGAGCTAATTTTTGCCCTGCCCACAACAATGGAGGGAGACACCACAGCATATTATATTTATAGAATGTTTGGAGATAAAGTTGAAAGATTATCGACATTAGCGCGTGGTATTGCTTTCGGTGACCAGTTACAATACACAGATGAAATTACATTGGGCAATAGCATAGCCGAACGTGTACCATATAAAGGATAAAATTATATACTACTAATAACCAATTAATAAAAAATGAAATGAAAAAGTATTTATGTATTCTGCTTTTATTGACTCAAACAATGTTTCTATCAGGTCAGAGTCAAAAATATTTGAGAGTTAAAGTCTTTGCAAGGACAACCGAACATTATAATGCATTAATGCTAAATGGATTGGCTCTTGAAAGAACTGAGTTGAAACCCGGTAACTATTTTATTACAGAGTTATCGGAACAAGATTTTGCTAAGATTAAAGATCTAGGTATTGAAACTGAAATCCTTGTCGATGATTTAGAATCTTATTACGTAAATCGTAACAAAGGATTTAACGTAGAAGAGATGAATCTTGAGATGAGAAACGCTAATCGTAACATAGATGGAGTTGTAACACCTGTAAATTTCACGCTCGGAACACTTGGAGGTTATCATACTTATAGTGAAATACTAGCAGAACTTGACAAAATGCGAAATCTTTTCCCAAATTTAATATCTGCAAAAGATATTATCAATCCTTCATTAACGACTATTGAAGGACGATATATACACTGGGTACGTATTTCAAACAATCCTGATGTTGATCAAGATAAGCCTAAAGTATTATATAATGCATTAACACATGCGCGAGAGCCCGCCGGAATGCAACAAATGCTTTTTCAAATGTGGTATTTATTGGAAAACTATGATACCAACCAGGAAATTAAAGCTTTAGTTGATAATTTGGAGATATATTTTATTCCCTGTGTAAACCCAGACGGGTATGTTTATAATGAAATAAATAACCCTGAAGGAGGAGGCTTGTGGCGAAAAAATCGCCGCAATAATGGTGATGGTTCAATGGGTGTGGATGTGAACAGAAATTTCGGATATATGTGGGGTTACGACAATAATGGTTCATCACCTACAGGAACGGCAGAATCGTATCGAGGTACAGCTCCTTTTAGTGAGCCAGAGACACAAAATATAAAATATTTCTGCGAATCGCGTCAATTTAAGTTAGCACTTAACAATCATACTTACAGCGATATACTGATTTATCCTTGGGGTTATGAAAATATTTTAACCCCCGACTCAACTGTCTTTGTAGAATATGCCAAACGAATGACAAAACAGAACGGATATGAGTATGGAACATGTTATCAAACACTTTTATATCTCTCTAATGGCGGTAGTGACGACTGGTTCTATGGCGAGCAAACAACAAAAAATAAAATATTGTCATTCACTCCTGAAGCTGGAAGTGCTGCTGACGGTTTCTGGCCCGCAATGGATAAAATAGAAGCACTTTGTGCGGGACACACTGAAATGAATTTGTACATTATGCGCTTTGCACTCCCTTATTCTGAAATTACTGATCTTTCTGATTTAACTATAGATTCTCACGCATATGATTTTACGTTTAATCTAAAATCATTGGGTTGGGTTGAAAATGCAAATTTTTCAGTTTCAATAAAGCCTGTTTCAAGCAATATACTTTCAGTTGGTGATTCCTTAATGTTCCACAATATGAACGTCTTAGACGAGGAGAGTGGCTCAATTCAGTTAAATTTGAAATTTAATACAGTGCCGGGCTCAAAAGTAGTTTTTGCTGTTCTTGTAAATAACGGTGTATATGTTCAAACCGATACAATAACAAAATTTTATGGAGAGCTTATTGCCGAGATTGATGATAATTGCGAAACTATGGATAATTGGATTTCAGAGACATGGAATACCACAACTTTAAGTTATCATTCACCCACAAAATCAATTGCCGATTCGCCTAACGGAAATTATTCAGCCAATTCAACGACAACCATTAATTATAAAAATCCGATAGATCTTAGCAATTCAACATACGCTAATATCGAGTTTTGGGCTAAATGGACAATTGAAAAAAACTTTGATTATGTTCAGCTTCAGGTTTCTGAAAATAATGAGCAATGGATACCCCTCGAAGGCTTATATACTCACAGTGGGTCAGAAGATCAAGATCCCGGGAAACCTGTATATGATGGATCAAGTGACTGGGTTAAAGAAAATATTTCTTTGGAGGAATATTTGGGAAAAACAATTTATCTACGCTTCATACTCGTTAGCGATAATTTAGTAAGTCTCGATGGCTTCTATTTTGACGACTTTAAATTAATGAAAATGGATTATCAGCTTGAACCAACAATGAACTTACCAGAGAGATTTGAGTTCGAGCAAGCTACATCGTTGCATGTTGATTTTACAGAATATATCGCCACATTAAATTTTGATAATTTGAACTTGAGTTGGGAAGGAAATTCGAATATAGAAGTTTCCAAAACCGATTGGATTATTACTTTTCAGGGTGTAAACGACACATGGCTCGGCGAAGAGAATATTACATTTATTCTAGATTATGGATCCGGACAAATCCAAAGTAGTACAATAGTTGAAATTAAAGAGCCTGTGGGTATAGAGCAAAGCTTGTCAAACGAAATTTTTGCATATTATCAACGTGATTATAACAGGCTTGTGGTTACACTTACCCCTGAATGTATTGGACAAACAGTTGAAATATATTCAATTAGAGGGGAAAAGTTGTATAGTAAAACTGTTAGTTCTGAAACCTCTTATATTGATGTTGCGAATTTTTCAAATGGAATTTATTTTGTTAAAACAACGAATGGTATTGCGTTAAAGGTGTTGATATACTAGATATTAGTAAGAATCACTATAGTTTGTCGAAAAGTAGCTGAGTTTAAGTGTTGGTTGGATAGGCAAGATGATCTATATTTTTTAATTCACATTTTGTAAATTACATTTTGTAAATTACAAAATGTGAATTGTTGTTGTGTTTACAAAATTAAATATTGAGACACGATTTGTAATTGATTAATCACTCTTTTTAAGTCTTAATAAATATCGTGTTCCTAAAAACATTAAGTAAGCTACAATAACCCCTAAAATCCCACCACAGATAACATCACCGGGATAATGCACCCCCAGATATATGCGACTGTAGGAGACTAATGCTGCCCAAAAAAGCATTGATACTGTTATCCAGCGTTTTTGAAAAATAAGGGCAATAAAAGTTGCCAAACCAAAGCAGTTGGCGGCGTGAGATGAGATAAATCCGTAGTCTCCACCGCGATAATTGCGTACTACGTGTACTAAATGTCCAAAATCGGGATTGTGAGTTGGTCTAAACCGTTCGACACTGTTTTTAATCAAGACACTTATTTGATCGGTTGCAATAATAGTTAGGACAATGCCCAAAACAAAAAATAGCCCTTGTAGTTTGTATTTTTTTATAATTGCGTATAATAAAATAGCATATAATACTATCCAAATATACTTTCCGCTGATATGCCACATCAGAAAATCTAGGACTTCGCAGTGTAAACCGTTGAGAAACAGAAAAAGTTTTTCGTCTGCTTGAACAATCATCTCTTAATCAGCCTTTTGGTGTAAATTTTCCCAAATCATATCTTTCAGTTCAGTCAGATTTTGATTTGTAACCGATGAAATAAATACATGGGGTATATCTGGCAAATCTTTTTCCATCTCTCTTTTCAGCTCATCATCAATTAAATCGGTTTTTGTTATGGCTAGCATTCTGTTTTTATCCAACAGTTCTGGATTGTATTGCTTTAACTCGTTTAGTAAAATATTGTATTCATTTTTGATATCAGCATTGTCGGCAGGGATAACGAACAGTAAGGCTGAGTTGCGTTCAATATGCCTTAAAAAACGTAGTCCTAAACCTTTCCCTTCGCTGGCTCCCTCAATAATTCCGGGAATATCAGCCATTACAAATGACAAGTCGTCACGATACTCAACAATACCCAAGTTTGGCGTAAGGGTGGTAAATTCGTAGTCGGCAATTTTGGGTTTCGCAGCCGATATAACAGACAATAGTGTGCTTTTCCCAGCATTTGGGAAACCAACTAAACCAATATCAGCCAATATTTTGAGTTCTAAAGTGAACCAGCCCTCAATACCGGGTTCTCCAGGCTGTGCAAAACGTGGTGTGCGCATGGTTGGCGATTTAAAATGGTTGTTGCCCAAACCTCCTCTGCCACCACGAAGCATAATTGTCTCTTCTCCATGTTCGGTAATTTCGGCTATTATTTCTCCTGTATCTTCGCTACGAACAACCGTGCCCAATGGAACTTCAATATAAACATCTTCGCCATCGGCTCCGGTGCTTAGTTGTTTACTTCCAGATTCGCCATGACCGGCACGGATATGTTTTTTATAACGTAAGTGCAGCAGTGTCCACATGTTTCTATTGCCACGAAGAATTATATGTCCGCCTCGTCCTCCATCGCCTCCATCAGGACCGCCTTTTGGCACAAATTTCTCTCGACGTAGGTGCGTTGAACCACGTCCTCCGTTGCCTGATTTACAGAAAATGCGTATATAATCTACAAAATTTGAATCCGACATAATGTTTTTTTAGAGTTATTACTATTCTGAAACAGCGTAAATATCGGGGTAGTTACGCCCAAATCCGCTGTAATCAAGTCCATAGCCTACAACAAATTTATCGGGAATTTCAAATCCCACATAATCGAGTTTTATATTTCCTTTGTAAGCTTGAGGTTTGTATAAAAGAGTTGCATATTTAACCTCGGCAGGTTCGTACCCGATAAGCTGTTTACGGATTTGTTCGAGTGTTGTTCCTGTATCAACAATATCTTCAATAACCACAACGGTTTTTCCCGCAATATCTTCGTTAAGACCAATTAATCGTTTTACATTGCCACTAGTGCTGGTTCCTTGATATGATGCCAATTTAAGAAACGTTATTTGACACGGCATGTTTATTCTCTTCATTAAATCGGAAGTAAACATAAAACTGCCGTTCAGAATCCCTAAAAAGATAATATCTTTTCCTGATAATTCGTTGCTGATTTGTGTGGCTAAAACATCAACACGTTTGAGAATGTCTGCCTGCGATATGTAAAGGCTAAACTTTTTGTCAAAAACATTAATCATATTCAAAGCAAATTGAGTTTAAAAACTGATTTTACAAGTGTGGTTTTTAACCTATAAAATATAAAAAGAGGCTATCTTTGCACAAAAGTACAATATTTTAATATAAAAAACATATTCGATGCAACCAAAAGTAAGTATAATTATGGGTAGTGTTTCCGATATGAAAGTGATGGAAAAGGCTGCCAAAACTTTGGATGAGTTTGAAATTCCTTTTGAGATAAATGCTCTTTCAGCACATCGCACACCCGAAGAGGTTGAAAAGTTTGCCAAAAACGCCCACGGCCGTGGGATAAAAGTGATAATTGCGGCAGCAGGCATGGCGGCACATTTGCCAGGTGTTGTTGCAGCTATGACACCGATTCCTGTAATTGGAGTTCCGATAAGTGCGACATTAGATGGCATGGATTCATTGTTGGCGATAGTCCAAATGCCTCCGGGAATTCCTGTTGCTACTGTTGGTATTGATGCTTCGCAAAATGCTGCTTTATTGGCTGTTCAGATACTTTCAGTAACCGACAACGAACTGTATAAACGCTTTACTGAATATAAATCTGCGTTGAAATCGAAAATTGTCGAAGCTAACAAACAGTTGTCAGAAATAAAGTTCAAGTTTAAGGTAAATTGATTTCCTTGCGTTAATTAGAAGTTGCAAGGTACAATGAGAAAGTCGGCGGTGCGTTAAGCCCACGGTTGCTGAGTTTATAGAAGCGACCATTTCTTATAGACACCTTTGTGATGGCTTCGATTGCTGTGCACTTAGCCACCGAAAACGTTCACTAAGCTTATTTTTCGACAGGCTCTTGAAGTTTGGATTTCTAATTTCTAATTTTTCTTAACCGTTTGTTCACAACTAATGTTTTTGTTTTAACATTTTTTCTGTAAGTTTGAGAACTCAAAAAAAATGTATTTAATGAGCACAACAGAGACAATTTTAGCTAAAAACAGACAAGTTCTCTTTTTTATACTTCTATTTGGTTTTGTAGCATCAACAAACTTCACAGTATTTGCTGGCAGTAATATAAAATATGGTGGTGCTAGAGCAGTAGGGCTTGGACAATCTGTGATTGCTGTGCCTGAAGCTGGATATTTTCAAAATCAAGCGTTGCTAACACACTTTGATTCGCTATACGTTGAAGTATATTCGTCTTTATCATTCGCAATAAAGGAGCTTGGTACACATTCACTTTTTGCTGCTCTTCCGGTTTTGGGAGGAGTCTCCTCAATTCAGTATCAATACTTTGGATATACTAATTATAACGAAAACCGCATGGGACTTGCGTATGCTCGCAAGTTGACAAAAAATCTAAGTCTCGGAGTACAAATTAGTTGGTTACGTATTGGAATGCCTGCACCTTACGGAACTTACAATAACTTTATTGGCGAGGTTGGATTATCGTATAAAATAGGTAAAAGGTTGATTTTTGGGGCGCACGTTTTTAACCCAACTCAATCAAAACCTGTTAAAGATACCGACGAAATTGCTCACACAGCCATTAGAGCAGGTATTGCGTATTATCCCGTAGATGCTTTGGCATATAGTTTTGAAATCGTCCAGTTCCTGAATCAAAAAACATCATTCCGCACAGGTTTAGATTTGAGTATTACACAATATTTGAATGTTAGAACAGGATATAACCATGATAATAAGACAATTTGTTTCGGTGTGGGGGCGAACCTAAAAGTATTAAGCATCAATATGGCATTAGGATATCATAATGTATTAGGATATACACCTCATATATCTTTAGGGAAACAATTCTAAACCAGATAGATAGTTAAGCCCATGAACCGTTTTTTTAAAATTTCTCTTTTTTCTATTTTAATTATAGTCTTATCATCGGACGTTTTTGCTCAAGATGATATTGTGCAAACTATTGTTGGACAGATGGTTGAAACATGGGCAGAAAACGAAGTCCCTGAAGAAGAAATAGAGCGCATGTCGGAAGAGTTGTATATGCTTAGCGAGATGCCAATATCGCTCAATGATGAGGATCTGTCGCCTCTTTCTGATGTTTACCTTCTTACTGACTATCAAATTGCAATAATTAAGAAGTACAGGAAACAACACGGTAATATTCAGACTATATGGGAGTTATCAATGTTTCCAGAGTTTACAACTGAGGATTTGAACACGTTAAGTTACTTTGTGTCGGTATATGTTCCTGAGCCAAAAAAAACAATAAAGCAAATAATCAGATATCCTAAAAATGAGGTTATTAGTGAATATAGGCGTAATATCGAAAAAGCTGATGGCTACTTTCCAAAATCTGATAAACCTGCAGCATATCAAGGCACTCCTGATAAATTATACTTACGATATATTATCAAATCAAAACGCGATTTCTCGGTGGGGATAACTGCCAAGAAAGATCCCGGCGAAACATTTTTCAAATCACCACGCACAGAAGGGTTTGACTACTATTCGGCACATGCCTATATAAATTTAGACAGATTTGTGAGAGAAGTAGCGGTTGGGGATTACACGGTGGCTTTAGCAAACGGTTTAACTGCGGGGTATGGTTTTATTTCGGGTAAAAATTCACGAGCGGTCTCCATAAAACATAACAACAGTCGCATTAGAAAATATTCGGGTGCTACTGAGTTTGGCTTTATGCGTGGAGCAGCAACATCTCTGCGATATAAAAATATTAGTTCAATTATTTTCCTCTCTCATAACAATGTAGATGCCAGCATATCAACAGATAGTGCTACAGGTACAACCTATATAACTTCTCTACCAGAATCAGGCTATCATCGCACTGAAAGTGAGTTAAAACGGCGTAAGGCAGCACAGCAAAGTGTTGTAGGCGCGAATATCCAATACGATACAGAAAAATTAAAACTGGGATTAAACTCGGTGGTGGTAAAATATAATCACCCAGTTATGCGTAGAAACGTCTTATACAATATATTTGAACCCAACACCGATCTGTTTTACAATCTATCAGTTGATTATCAATACATAAATAGGGGAGTGTTGATGTGGGGAGAGGCAGCAATTGACAAAAATCAAAAATTTGCATTTCTCCAAGGTGTTCATTTTAAAACATCCGATGTATCGCAACTTGCACTTTTATATCGTAACTATTCGCCACAATATTATTCTCCTTTGGCTCTCGCTTTTGGCGATTCTGATAATGGTTCGAACGAGGAAGGACTTTACGCAGGAATGATTTTTTATCCATTCTCAACCCTGGAGGTAAATGCGTATGTTGATATTTTCAAATATCCCTGGATGCGTTTTCGTCGCTCATCGCCTTCCTACGGAAGTGATTATATGGTTGATATGCGTTGGTCGTATAGCAGAAATGCACGTTTGTCAGCACGCTTTAGATTAAAAGAGACCTCTTATGATGTTACGTCAGACACCATAATCACACGTCAGCTCAACGCCGAAACAACAACGCGTTGCCATTTGCAATCAGACATCGATTTTACAAAATATTTATCGAGTCAGACACGTGTGGCTGCCACATTTTTCAATAACTACAAAGGCAAGCAAACAGGTTGGATGATGTACCAAGAGCTTACATTCAGATTTTTGAAAGAGCAGTTACGCCTTTCGGCACGTTACGCAATTTTCAATACTGATAGCTACGACACTCGTATTTACGCATACGAAAAAGATGTACTCTATGCCTTTTCAGTACCAGCGTTGTATGCAACAGGATCGCGATACTATTTAGTGGCTACCTGGAAAATAACCCGCGATATAGCAGTTTATGCCAAATGGTCGCAATCAATTTGGAGTAACGTTGATGAGTTAGGTTCAGGAAACGACCGAATTGACGGTAATACACGTTCGCTATTTACTTTGAAAGTAAAGGCGCAGTTCTGAGCAATTAGCAATTAATAATTAAATGATTGATTATCAAACAATAGCCATGACTTTTAAATCGTGGATTAGGTCGTGCGTGTGTTTTATGGGCTTTAGCCCAAAACTTAATATTCCTTAATTCCTTAATGGTTATACCGATTGGACATACACTATAGTTCAAACTTCGCTACCGCTCTTTTGAACTATGTGTCTGTAACATCGGTATTTACAATTGTAAAATTTTAAAAAGATTGGACTATTTTAAAATTACAATTGGTATTAAATATCAGTGTTGTACAATTATTAAATTGCATTTGCTAATTGAATTTACCTAAGTTTCAATCTTTTTACACCTAAAAAATATATCTTTGTTTAAATGAATAGATA
>JGI24710J26742_10003148_pt1 | contig 14134 bp, 20 predicted proteins | sample BioPla2DNA2_FD_26742 | JGI IMG/M metagenome (IMG submission 26742) | reverse complement strand
TTTGATATATAATATCTAATCCTTTGGTCACATCAATTAGTGGTTCATTTGGAAAATGAAGTTCTGTTAAAGGTCTAATATCTTGATAATAATCATATCCANCTATTGTTTTTTTCCAAGCAGTTAATAATGATATNCTATTAATTCTAGCATCATTAATACCAGTTGTTGCTATAAAGTAATCTCTACAATCTTCTTTAGTTATTTTTAATTGTGTTTCTACAAATGTTTCAATTTCATCTATTCTATTAGATAGATAAACATTTTCATCTATAGGAGTACCATCAGAATATTGCTGTTTTAATTCAGGTTTAGTTTCAAATGCTTTGAAATAGTAAATTATATGATCACCATATGTTTTTCTTCCAAAGTATTTATCTCTTAAATCTGGGTTTAGATCATTAGTAGCAAGTTGATATCTAAACGGTACTAAGTGTTCTGGTGCTATCCATTTTGAATAATCAACATCATAAACTTGACTATTTGCAAGTCCACAGCCATTAGTTCCTACTGCAAATAAATATACTTGTTCTTCTCTTCTTACACCTTCTTCATTAAAAGGTTCAGATACAGTATTATCTAATCCTAGAACTGTATTATATGATGGTGTTTTAGCTCTAGGACTTATATTAAAATGTTTTGCTGCAGTAAATGCAGAACCTGCTAAAATAACTTTATTAGATCCTTCAAATATAACTTCTCCAGTATCCTCATCTTTTATTTGTATAAAAGTTTTATGGCTTGTTTTATCATTGTATTTATTCTTTTCAAATAATTTCATTTTCTTGTCCATAAGATAATTCCTCCTTATAATTAATTATTAATATGTTTTTATTTTATGAGATTAACTTTAGTTATTAAAAGGTATTATGTCTAATCTATCTCTATATAATTCTTTTTCTAAGAAAGTTGGCTTAGATGTATTAATGACAACTTCCTTTTTAAATGCATAATTACTAAGAAATAATTCTTTCCAATAGATTGGATCAATATATAGCTTTTCATGCATTAAATCTCTTTCTTCTTTAGTTAAATATACATTATTAAGAGTTTTATCAATATATTTATATACATCCGCTTTGGTTAAATTATATTGTATACTAATATCGTCAATCATTTTAATATAAGTATCAATTCTTCCAAAGATATAAACAATATTGATATTCATCAGTTGAACTTTGTATGATTTAAAGAAATCAATAACTTTATAAATATAATACTTTACAGATTCTGCTGATACTGTGGGAATATAAGATAAAATATTATTAAAAAGTGTTTTATCTTTTATAAAGTCTTCTAGTGAATATACTATAGCATCAATATAATCACTAATTTGCTGTTTTTTATTCATTACATTAGTTATTTCCCTTATCTTAAGCAATGAATAATATAGTATACTGTCTCTATCTTTTAAGAAATCAGTATAAGTTGAATATATTTTTCTATTTTTATCTGTAAAAACTTTCATATTTAAATCAGTTATCATTAATGAGTCATATAGTTTTTTATATATATCATATATTCTCTTATTATTAGCATGAACTATTTCATAGGTAATATGATCGTATATAGCTTTATTTTTAGTAAATACATTTAATAGCTGATTAAATGTCATAGAAGTAACTGGTATTTGGAATTCGTCAACTCCTAGATCAGCTAGTGTATATCCTTTTTCTTCAACATATTTTGCTAATTCTGCTAGATCTGCTTTAAAATTAAATCCTTTAATATGAAGAACTTTACCTTGGGTATCCATTATTGAATCTTTTATTCCTTGATATTCATATGCTAAAGCAAATAAATAGCATATTAGATCAACTAATTTAAAAGATGTTGTACTATTTATAAGAGGTACTCTTATAAGTATTAATTTCTCAAATTCATCATTATCAAATACCATATTAAAGAAATAACAAACATCAAATGCAACAGATGTTAAATTATATATAGTATCTATAGAGAAATATTTAGATTGCAAATAATTGAATTCGGTTTCTATTATTCTCTGTTTTATAATCTCATGTTCTTCTGTACCATTCCAATATTTATCTCCAAGAACAACATCATCATAGTCACTCATCTTAGTATTATCATATAAACTCTTATCAACTTCTCCATCTATTGGAACTTTCATAAATTTTAAATCATATTCTTTTGATAAATCCTCAACATATTTTTTATTACCATTTTCATCAGTAACTTCTTTATATTCAAATACATAATTACCATCAGCATCTAGTTTTCTATCTCTTAATAGATAGTATTTGAATACTTTTATATTTTCAAATCCAAATAAATTACATATATCAACAATATCTACAGTTGTTGATTTATATTTGATTAATTTATTTAGATTAGATATTAATGCTTTTTGATATCTAAATGGTATTTCAGGAAAATATTCTATACCATTTGATTCAAATAATACTTGTACCATTCTATAATCAAAAACTTCTCTTTTGATTATATATTCTGGTAGTTCGATAATCATATCAACCATAGTTTGAATCAATATTAAGATTGCAATAAAATTATCATAATAATCAGATCCAAATTTAAAAGCATCTGAATAGATTGTTTTAAGAGTATAAGATCTATTTAATAAGAATTTATTTTTATATCTATTTAGTATTTCTGTTGGAACTTCTCCCTCAGGAACGTACAAAAGTTCAAATCTATCAGCTTTTCTAGCTTGATAAATTGATATCTTTCTAGGACCTAAATGCTCCAAATATTTTTTATCAGGATTATTTTCTAATACTTTATCTATTACTCCTAAAGCGTATAATATATCAACTTCATCATCAGTCATTTCATGAAGTTTCTTAGAAAAATCTATACCAACAATATCTGATATATCATATATATTTGGATCTAATATTATACCTGGATCTCCTAAATCAGGTAATCCATTTAACATCCTATAATAATTATTTTTTTCTTCATAATTTTCTATAAAAGATTCAACAGCATTTTTTAATAATAAAGGTCTATACTGATCTGGAATTTTAGAATTATCTTCAACACATTCCATTAATATAGATTGTGGNACTAAAACTGATCTTAACATCGGTTCGTCATACTCAAACATATGAAAAGATGNATATCCATCCATACATAATAAATATTTATCACCATTTTTTCTACTTTCAACACTTTCATTATTATCTGCTTTATCTTGATCTTTTAATACTGATCTAAGAACTAAAACTTTTGTATAATAAATTATATCATCCAATACAGGAATATTAGAAGTTAATATTTTAGTCTTTTCCATAGAGATATCACCTCTTTCTAAGTAGTTATTATTTATATGTACAAAAAATAAAAAAGATAAGAGATTATAAACTCTTATCTTATTATCATTGTTGATTATATAAATAATTTTATAATATTATAATTCTAAATATCATTTTTAAAATTAGTTCTAATATAGGCAAAGATGTCAATAACTCAATATTGAAATTGCTTTTGCTAAATATATTTTATTACATCATTTACATAATTTTTTAGTTTCTCATCTTCAGCTAATTTACGTCTTAATTTCATTTGTAATTGTAATATATCAGTTGTTGGATCTTCAATTAATATTGAAGCTATAATTGAAGCTTGACCTAATATGAATGTATCTTCAACTAATTTTATAGTATTATCCATATTGTCTGATACTATTGTACGTATTTGTTTTGAGATAGCTTCTCCCTCTTTGTTTAAAAACATTTCAAATTCATTATTCTTATTTTTCATATCTCATCTCTCCTTAAAAATTTAAAATAATATTTTATCTATATGTATAATATATAATTAATTTATATTTTTAAGTAATAGCACCTCAATTAATATGTTAACATTAAAGTAAATCTATATACCTAGGAGGTGGCATGATGAGTGATTACAACAAACTACCAGATATAGAAACTTATAATCAATTTATTAATCCAACTATTACAAGCCCTAATAGTCCNTATGAAATATCATTTTATCAAACCAGGGAATCATTATTAGATATTGATACTTATAGAAGATTTTTAGAAAATGCAATTTCTAGATTTAGAAGATCTCGTACTTATAAGCATTATAAAGGTTATTTAATAGATATAGGACTAGACAGATGTCAATTCAATGGTAATATAACTGTAGATATGGCATCAATAGAAATGCATCATTGTATATTGACTATTTATGATATAGCAATAATTATAACTGAACATATTCTAAATACAAAAGGATATATTTCTACTTTTGATTTAGTACAGTTATTAAAACATGAGCATAAAAATAATAGAATTGCATTGGTAATGTTATCATTAACAGCACATCAATTAGAACACAATGTTGAAGAGTTTTATATAAGTCCTAATATGTGTTTTGGAAATTGGTATGAATTCTTAGAAAGATATAATACGGGAATCACTCGGGATTTAGCATTTAAGATATTATTCTATGTAAAAAGAGCTATAGAAAATGAAGGTAAATCTATAGATGCAAATTTATTAAAAATTAGAGATAAAATAGTAGACTGGTCAGGCTTAATTTATTAGCAAAAAATGTATAGGAGAAATCCTATACATTTTTATTATCTTAACCATTTATTAATAATAATTAGGAGAGGTGATTAAAATGGAACAAATACTTTATAGAGTATTAGTTTATGCAACAATTTTATCAATAGTTATATTATTAATATCTTTATCTTATTTCTTAGTAAATATAATTAAAACAAAACGTGTTGAACTTAAGTTAAAAGAGTACGAAATAAATATATCTTCAAAAGTCGAAGAAGATTTGTTTGGGTTGTTAGATAAAATAATCCAAGAATGTTTTACTGAATATACAATCTTAAATATAGAATATAGAGATGATGTAAAATATATTGATGCAAATATGGAAAAAATAATAACTCAAGATGTTGCACATAAAGTTGTAGATAGAATATCTCCAATATTAGTAGCTAAAATATCTCAAATTTATAATATAAATAATTTTGAAGAATTACTATCTGAACGTGTTTATTTAGCTGTACTTTCATATTCATTACAAAAAAATAATTTAAAGGCAGAAGAAAAGTAAGATGCTTAATTGCATCTTACTTTTATTTTCTTCTCACATTTCTAGAAAATAATAATCCAGAATATATTTGATGTAGATGTCTTAATATATTAAGATTATAACATATATCAATATATTCTTTGTGATATTCTTCTAAAAAATCAGCCTTAAATGAATATAGTTTTGACATTTTCTTTAATCTAATACAAGATTCAGAATTAAACTCTCTGTAATAATTTATATCTAAATTTAAATTTAGATAATTCTCATAGAAGGTTACAAGTAAATTTATAACATCCTCTATAGGTTCAGTCTCTGCTGAACAAAATAACACTTTTAAAAATTCAAGAAAATAATTTTCATGTAATAATAAAGTTTCTTTTTTAATTCCCTTTACATCTAACTTTTCAACACTATTTGCCATATCTATATAATAAAATAACTCAATATTATTATATGGCAATTTATAATATGAAGTATATGTATTCTTATTCATAAATTCAACCATACCAAACTTTGTATTTAATGCAATCTTATCTATAAGAAATATTGCATCATTCTTTATAGCTAAAACTTGATGATCTTGAATATTATTAGATATAAAGAGGTTTTTCTTAGCTTCTATTATACCTTCTTGTAATGCTTTTGTTATTTCAGGATATTGTTGTTGTAATAATCCGACTCTAATTTGTCTTTCCATTCTATTAGCATTATATAGATATTGATATTCCTGTTCAGATATTAATTTAAGTGAATATAATATATTTATATTCGCTTTTGAAATATCATATTCTCTAATATATCTTGAAATTATATAAGGTATATCAGATTTATAATTAATTTTTTTATATAATTCACTAATCATTATAAACGCCTACCTAATGCTTTTCTTTTTTGATATAGTTTATTTCTACTTTTAGCTCCTTTTTCATATTTTACTTGATCTTTTATATNTTGCANATATGACTGTATGGATTTAAATATTTCATTTGTAATTTTGNNTAAATCNTCAAAAAAAATTGTATATGCTTTATTATTTAAAAATTCTTTCGTATCCATAATAATTTCACACTCCTTTACTATAAGTGTTAAAGATATTATTAAAAAATATAAGATAGCAGAATAAATCTGCTATCTATTTCCTAAACATCTAATTCTAATTCTTCAGGATGTTTGGTATAATACATGTATGAAAAACGTTCTTTATCTATATCAAGATTATATAAACCTTGAATAGTGAATTGAGAAACATCTTCTATATATTTTAAATCTTCAATACAATTTATATTTATGGAGATAATACCATATCGCTGTTGAATGAATTTTTGAAGAGATTCGGTTAATATTTCTAATATACCACCATCTCGTGTTATAAGAACATATACATCTTTTCCCATATACAAACTCATAACAATTTTCATCATTTCGAAAAATGCATTATCGTCTGATATTAGATAATTTGCATACATCATATCAAATTGTTTTTCATCATTAAATTGTCTTATAAATGGAGGGACTAAAGACAAAGTCTCAAATCCCTCAACTAATGATGATAAATTAAATACAACAAAGTCATTTTCTTTAGGTAAGCTATTATAGTCTCCAAATATTAGCATAGTTATACCCCCATTTTTATTGGTGATTTCATAAATTTACCATGCTGCTTAACTCTAACATTTAATTGATTAAAGTACTTTATATATCCTTCTGGGGTTTGGTCTTCAACAAAAGGTTGAAGTTCTTCAACTAACTTAGGAACTATTATATTATTTATAGGAGTTTCTATTGGATATAATATAAATAGTTCTTCAGCCGTTAATAAATCACACATATATAGTAACGTACATATTGCTGGAGTATATATTGGATTAAAATAGAATGAATTATTAGGAGTTCCTACTGTTATCCCTAAATCGGATTGTAAAAAGTTAAGTAGGAATTGTCCGCATAATTGAAACTCATCATTGCTACAATATAAAACTATATTAGTTCCTAACATTAATGCTTTAAGAATTGTAGCTATAAATTCCTGAGGTTCCTTTGTATATAGATGTATATAATATTGTCTATAAAATTCATCTATATTACCATCCATTTGTGCCATCATTGCAGGATATGGTGGAAGTAATATACTTCCAACCACTGCATTTAAAGCTTTAACCATATTTTGATCTGGTTCTCCTACTATAATAACTTTATTAGTATAAGCTAATTGCTGAGCTGTATTTATATCTGTAGTTATAAATAATGTACCTTTAAACATTTTCGTCAACTCCTTTTTTAATAATTATCTATATTTTTACTTTTCCTTCTAGGAATCTTTTCAAAGTTTTCATCTTCATATTCTGCAGCTATATCTGCATACTTTTCAGCTATCTCATCAATTTCATCTTTAACCTCATTCTCAACTGTATCTGAAATGGTATCATTATTTATAACTTCATCTTTTGGCTCTTCAAAATCTTCTTCTGTTAAACCATAGGCTTCTAATATTTTATCTGTAGCTTTCTTAACACTAGATTTTTGTGTTTTTGGTACAGGTATAAAATTAGAATTAGCTTCAAATTCTTTTTCTTTAGATTCTTCTTTAATAACCTTTACTTCAATTTTATCTCCAGCGTTACGTTTTGTTTGCTGCTCATTAAAATCTTGTAATGGTAATTTATTTGTATATTCTTCTAGTACAGTATTACCTCTAACTAATCTAACATTTAATACATTAGAAACATATTCATTTTTCTGATTATTAAATACAGAATTATTGTCTACTACCACTTCATTAATTGTATTATTTCCTCTTTTTAATCTAATTATCATAATTAAAATCATCCTTTCTTTTTTATTACAATAGTGTCGGTTTCCCTTCCACTATTTAAATCTTGTATTAATTTGTTCCCTCTTTTTAATCTGATATCAAAATTGATATCTTTTTCTCCTTTAATTATAATAAGTTTATTTTCTTTAGATTGCTGTAACTCTGTTGCTAGATATCTCTTTCCACAACAAGAGCATATTAAATTATTGAATCCAGCGTCATAATCTATTATCCCAGTACATTTATATCCTGTTTCTAATACTTGATTACAATATAATTTATTACCATCCAATTCAAATAAATATGGATAATCTAATAATACAGGACCAAACCCTTTACGAAGTCCATAATTCATAAAATAGTTGGTCCCAATATCTTCTAGTATATATTGACCCAATATTTGTTGATTTAATAGGTCAAATATATCATCTGCTACACTTAGAAATTCTTGTCTACTTGTTATAGGTTCAACTCTTTCTACTGTAGCTACAGTTCCACATGGACTACATTCAAACATTTTTGTTACAAATGGTTTTAATAAAAATTGGTTTCTATATTCATCAGGATTGTCTCTTAATCCAACCCTATCTATAGCAATTTTTACTAAAAATGATTTGTCTTCTAAGTAACTATAGACAATTCGATTTGTTCCAGAATGAAATTTCTTAAATCCTCTAGCTTTCATTATTTTGTCTATTTCTTTATATTTCAATTCTATTTTTGAACTATATCTTATAGATGATGCTATATTATGTAAACTTTGTATATCTTGAGGAGTTAAATAACATAGCATGGAAGGCATGCTTAAATAATCCCAATGAAATTCTAAAGGAGATTTTTCCTTACTATAAAGTATATTTAATATATCAGCTCTAGCCATACTATCATCTACTTTCTATTATTATTTAATATTGCATCTAGAAATTGTTTTCTCCTAGTCTGATATTCGTTTGCTAAATGGTTTGGTAAAGTAATCTCCATATCATCTATTGAAACATTATTATTCATATTGTTTCCATTAAATATAGAATTGAAATAATTACTGCTCTTTTTATTCATATTTAATAATTTACGATAATCATTATTATTATATAATTTACTTATGTCCTTTTGCTTTTCTTTTTCTCTATCTAAAAGCATTTGAACATATTGTTCAGTCATTTTATTATTAAATTCATACATCGAAATATCATTTGGAACTTCTTGTCTTGATCTTTCATACATTGAATTAAAGTATTGTACGAATTGAACATCCTGAGGTAGATATTTCATTCCGTTTACATGTAGATTTGCAACGTATGCTTGCATATATTCTGGACTCTCGTAATCTATTTTATCTGGTTGAATAGGTTGATAATTATATAGTTTGTCTAATTGTTCATCTGATATATCAACCCCTACTGCTTTATTTACAGATCGACTTATTTTCTTCATTATATCAGATTGTTTTCTAAGCTCTTCTTTCATTTGAGCTTCTGCTATTTCTTTTTGTTTTAAAGCCAAATATGGATTATAATAATTATTATAAATATTATTATAATATCCACCATTATAACCTTGCTGCCCTATATTTAATATATTGCCCATTGGGTTAGGTTGAATTGAATACATTTGATTAGGCATATTATTAATAGGGGGAAAATTATTATTAAACAAGTAAACCCCTCCTCCATTTTTTAGTCTAATAAAATTTGTTTATTTAGTCATATATATAATATATGACTAAATAAATTTTTGATATTAACATATAGGGGTCATACATGTTCACAATCTAAATCACAATTACCATTTTTAGGTAAGGTTATTTTTACATTAAAATTAGCATTTTTCAATATAGGAAATGGAATATTATTACCATTAAATTCTAATATAAGTTTATTTTTATCATGAGAAATATTAGCTGAAAAATTAACACCTTCTGTGCTAACATCTGCAGCTAATGAAATAACCTTATGTTTTTGAGAGTTTTCTTTATAATTAGATAATAATTCGCAATCTGATTGTTTCATATTTATTTGAATGTCATCTTTCTTTTTTCCATCTAGTAAACAAGTTGTATCTGATGTCATTTGTTGACATGATATACATTTACTCATTAAAATCATCCGCCTTNTTATTATTATTCTGATATTTTATGTTTATTGGTAGTTACTATTATATTATTATTTGGGGATTGGTATAATCTGAATAGAATGTTATTTTGTTATATGATGCAAATCCACCCACTTGTAAATACTATCCTACTTCTAATCCATCATTAGAATGATCATTTTCACCACCACCAACATATGATACAGTAAATCCATATTGATCTATATCATTTTCATATATTTCTTTTCCATTAATGTCTAGCATTCCGATATGTCTATCTCTAGATATGAGTTGAAACTCATTATTTTTTAAAAATCTACTTATAAAATTAAGTCTCTCTATCTATTTTATATTATAGAATTCATATATCAATTCTCTTGTACTTTTATTTTTAAATACATATCTAAATTTAATCATAATATCCACCTTTTATAAGAATTTTATAACACGATGTTTTTCTGTACGTATTAGCTTGAGTCTACCTTTCTCATACATGCTTACACGTAAAAAACCATCCCAATTATAATAATTAAATATAATGACTGCACTTGGAAATGGTGCAGAATTTTTACCATTTCCAAATTTCAGTCTACCTTTTACAAATCTTATTTCAGAAGCTTTCATACAAAACTCTGACCATGCTTTAGTATCCGTCCTAGAGGGTATTAAAGCAACTACAATAGCTCCACGACAAGCTTCTTCATATGCTTTTTTTAACCAAGTATAAATATCATTATATGGTGGATTCATCCAGCATATATGTCCTGACCAATCTTGTTTTAAACCATCTTCTACTGGTGTAAAATAATTCTTGCATTTTGCACTTCCTGGAAGGCAACATACATCTAAATCAAAATTAAACTCTAGATTTAATCTATTGAAAAACTCTTGTGGAGTTTCCCATGTTTGATCATTGCTCGAAAACATTAATTTAGTATTCATATAAACCCCACATCCTTAAATAATTTTACTCTTCTATATAATTTATACCTGCAGGATAATATATATTTTTTGCTTCTTCCATTAATTTTGTTAGTGTATCAACAAGATCCATTTCTAATTCATGCATATTTTTTATAATATCAGTATGATTATAAATGAACTCATCTGCATTATAGCAATAAGTTGTTAATTTTGTATAGATATCACTACATATTATATTTGCAAAATCAATAATAGAGTTATATGATATAGCCATATAAACATGCAAATTAAATAAAAATGGATAGTTACTTGATAAATCATCTATAGTAAAATAGAAATATTTATTATATGATTTAATAACATTATCTATTAAAAACTTAGCCCTATTAGCAAATATAGCTTCTAAGGACAATCTTCTGCAATCTACATCTATATCAGTAACTGGATTTCTTTGAATTTTTTCATCTGAATAGAATTGATTATAGATATTGAATAATGTATTAATTTTAACTTCACCCTTATTTTCTACTTTTCTTATAGTGTCAAAAGATATAACTGATTTCTTATTAGATTTCTGTAATTTGTTAAACATGATAAACCACTCCTTATATTTATAATTTATTAGTAAGTTATTAACGTTATATATCTTTAAATAATTGCTAATTTATAGTAATTATTTATTAAAAAGTGCTATTATCTTCTCAGCAATATCATCTATAATATATTGATTATTCAGATAATCTGCATAATCTTTTCCTGTTATAGCAGATGCTTGAATACATACTCTGTATACCTCATTAAAAATCATTGATCTTAAGATAGAACCTTTTATTCTGGTTAATAGATTTTCATCCAAATGTAAATTATCTATTATTCTATCACAAATATTATAAGTATCGATTCCTGTTCCAGTTAAAACTGGTTGCAATAATCTTGTCAAATCAACTTTTATAGCAGATTTTACTGCTAATAATTTTACTGTTGGATCAGATGAGTTTAAATCATCATTACTCCAATTATTACTTCCATTGACCACTTCTCCTCTAATTAATCTCACATTGATATTGTTGTTCATTATAATCTCCTCCTTATTAATTTAGAATATTTTGATATATCAAAACCATCTAAGGAAAATCTTATAGATGGTTTTAATTTTTTATTTGTTACAATACAGTTATCTAAAGTGTTCTTTGTCCTAATATCTACATAGTTATTAAATTCTGATATAGTTTGTAATGTTTGTAAATCTATATCTATTTTATTAGATTCAATAAATACATCTCTTGCATTAGCAAGAGATTTTTCATTGTTTATATTAACATGACCTTTCTGATGATATAAATTTATATGAAGATTATTATATAAAATAGTATTCACTATATTTATTATAATATCTTGATTCATTACAGGAGTTGCCGATGATCCATATAATACACTATTCTTTTGATTTTGAATCCACTTAAATATCCATTCTCTTATAGAATAAATACATAATTTTGAATCTGAGAAAAGATTTATACTCTTTCCTAAATATCTGAATTGTAAAGCTTTTTCTATTCCTAGTTCAACTGCACTTAGTTCAGATCTATTATTTGATGAATCTAATCTTACAAAGTCAGTATAATATTGTTGCTCATTATATATTACTAAACACCCTGGGCATCCTATATATTGCTGCTCATATGTTTTTACTATAGAGGCGTCAACAAAAATACATACACTATCTTTAAAAATATCTCCTGTAATTTTATTCATGATTTTTCTCCTTTACTTTGCACTGATTTAAAAGTAACTTCTAATTCTTTTATTATTTCTTCATCAACATCTTTAATAAGTTCTTTTAATTTGTCAAGAATATCTTTATCATTACAGTTATTACATAAATATCTTATAATATTTAATAATGAAAATTCAGATATTCCATCTCTTAATAATTTACATATCTCAATAAATAATTTATTTTCAATTACATTTCCTTCCTCATTAAGTTTTAATAATAAAAATTGATTAATTCGTGATAATTCTATTTTTACCATTTTAGTCATCTCCTTTAATATTTTATACATCATTATAATATATAATTAAAATAAATATTAAGAAAAGTAGAAGCAAAAAAGCTTCTACTTTATTTGCTAATTTTTTCATATATAGCTTTAATTACCTTCGCATCATATAATGAATTATGTTGTCTTAAACCTCTAGTGTTAATAATTTTTAATTCATCTATTATTTTTTCTCTAGATTTATCAAAAGCAGACATTTCAGATATATTATAATATCTAGCAATATCTTGATTTATATCATGACATACTGCACTTATATTATGTGGGATTTTTAAAGCATCTCCATATAATAAATCAATTAAAAGCATCATATCATAATGACAAACATCTGATACCCATTCCACTGAATTAAAATTATCTAACCATAATAATAATTCATGTCTAATTAAATATTTATCTCCTATAATATTTTTATCTGCAATGGCAGAAAATTTATTATTTATTAAGCATAAATTTGATATTACATTTTTAATAATCCAATCACTGCAGTCTCTTATTTTATAATCATTAAATTCAGCATAAAAACTATGATTATTTTCCGATATAAGTCCTATACTTATAAGTTTTGAATTCCTATGTAATCCTGTCATCTCACAATCAAAAAATATTTTCATCTTTACCTCCTATTTATTTAAATATACTGATACAGATTCTAGACTAGTAAAATATTTGCCACCATTTTTCTCAATCATTCTTCCAACAGCATCTAATGATTTAAGTTCTCCTATAGTAAATTCATGCTTTACATTAGATGGATTCATTAATCCATTTGATAATGATGGTTCTTTATTTAATACACAGAATATTGTTTTTTTAGGTCTTTTGTTACTATCGTCTACAGCTTCTGCTATAGAATAAACTCCTGTCATAAATGGAGTAATTACATATAAACAATAATCACAAATTTCTCGTTGTCTAAGTTCTTCTTTCTGATGTTTTTCAGTCCAGTCATCTACAACTGGATTAAAATAATCAATTTTCAATAGCGGTATAAGTTTTTCTCTCCATTTAGAATTGTTACATGTCCCTCCAAGAAATACTTTTTTTCTTGTCATTGATAATTCCTCCCATCTAAAAAAATAAAAATACAAAGTATAGATAGATTGAACTATCTATACTTTTAAAGAGAAACAATAATAATATGAAAGGTGGATTTACTTGTTTAATTTTATGTTACTTTCTTTTTCTTTTT
>JGI24710J26742_10003147_pt1 | contig 14138 bp, 15 predicted proteins | sample BioPla2DNA2_FD_26742 | JGI IMG/M metagenome (IMG submission 26742) | reverse complement strand
GGGGGCTTGTCCGAACCGGAACAGCCGTTTCGCCGAAGCACAACCGGCCCCTCGCGACGGCCCGCGCTACCAGCCTATCAAGCGCCGTAGCCCCCCGCCCTAGCGCCCCAAAAGAACGCTCAAAACGGTCAGGCCATAAAGAGCCACGCAAACGATGAGCGGGCCATCCGTTAATAATATTTGCTCCGGCCGGTCTCCTTTATCCTGCCGATAGACCAAATCCATGTAGCGGAACAGGCCGAACACAACAAACGGAATGGTGGCGGCCAGCCAGGGCGTGCCAAACTTGGCAACCGTGTCCGGCCAAAGCGTGTAAATGGAATAACAAATCAGCGTGGACGCGCCCATCATCGTGATGAGCAAATCAAGCAGGCGCTCGTCATATTGCATCAGAGCCGTGCGCGTTCCCTGCCCCGCCAGATTCACCGCTTCATGCCGGCGCTTGCACAGGCCAAGGAACAGCGACAGAAGCATCGCGCACAAGAGCAGCCAGGGGCTGACATCCACATCAATCACAACCGCCCCGGCCAGAGTGCGCAGGACAAAGCCCAGCGAAATCACCATCACATCCACCAGCGGAATGTGTTTCAGCTTCAACGAATAAGCCACCTGCAACAGCAAATATCCGCCCAAAACCATCAGCAGCGGCATGCTCAACCGCCACGCGATGCCAAGACCAAGCGCCAGCAACACAACCGCCAGACGCAACGCCGGCCCGGGCTGAATCACCCCGGAAGCCAACGGACGATTTCGCTTCACCGGATGCAGCCGATCCAGCTCCAAATCGCGCCAATCGTTGAAAATATAAACGGCGCTGGACACCAGCGCAAAGGCCAGCGCCGCAAGCGCCACCTTCCACAATTCCCCTGCATCCAGATGTTGCGCGGGATCGCCCAGCGCGAAAATAAAGGCGGCAAATACAATGGCGTTCTTGGTCCATTGCTTCACGCGGAGCAACCGCAAAAAAATCAGCCACTTTCTCACGCAGAAGGCTCCGCTGCGGCCACGCTGTCGGGGTGAACCACGCGCGGGCGGCGACGCCAACCCTGACGGGCCAGCAGCTTCCACACCATCCACAACGCCTCGTTGACAATCCCGCTGCTCATCTTGGATTGCCCCTCCCGCCGCTCCTCGAACACAATCGGCGACTCCACAATCCGAAAGCCCAGATGCCAGGCCGTATGCGTCATTTCAATTTGAAACGAATACCCGTTGGAATGAATCTCATCGAGATTGATGGCCGCCAGCACTTCACGCCGGAAACATTTGAACCCGCCTGTAGGGTCGGTAAACGGCATGCCGGTAATCATCCGCACATAGAACGCCGCGCCCGTGCTCAAAATCAGGCGATTTAACGGCCAATTAATCACGCGCAAGCCGCCGACATAACGCGAGCCCAGAACCAGGTCCGCATCCTGCGCGGCCTCGCGCAACTGAGCCACCGCCTTGGGGTCGTGCGAAAAATCAGCGTCCATCTCCATGATGAACTGATACTGCGGTCGCTCCAGCGCCCAGCGAAAACCCGCGAGATACGCCCGCCCAAGCCCCTGCTTTTTCTCTCGGTGCAAAATGTTAATGCGCGGATTCGATGCGGCCAACTGGTCGCCCAGCGCGCCCGTGCCGTCCGGAGAATTATCGTCCACGAACAACAAGTCGGCCTGCGGGCATTCCGCCAGAACCGCCATCGCAATGGGCGCTACATTTTCCTTCTCGTTATAAGTCGGAATGATAACGAGCGTGTCATTCATGATGATTTCATCCTAGACTAGGCCCTTTACTCAGACAACCCCAAAACCAGCGAAAATGTCGTGTGTCCGTCGCGCCGCCCAAGCCCCGCGCGAGCCTCGCCAAACGGCTCAAACGCCTCAATCCAGACCTTGGCCTCATTCAATTGCGCGGCGCTCGCGGCATCTCCGCCAAACGCCGCCTGCACCATGGACCACGTGGCAATCGCGCCCTTGGCCGCCCGGCTCACACGCCGCAAGTCCAGCCACGCCGATACCGCGGCGGATGTCGTCAGCGCCGCCTGCCACGTCGGCCCTTCACCCTCGGACGCCGCCCCATTCGCCAGCTTTTGAAGCGCGCTGAAATTGCTGGAAGCCAGCAGCCAGCCGTCGAGCACGGCATAGGCCGGACGGTCCGCCTGAGGCAATTCATCCACCCACTCGTTGCGTCCGGCGCTTTCCAAAACATAGATGGTCGTCGCCGACACGGACACCGGCTTCAGAACAAACGCCGCCCGATACCGCGCGTTGCTGGCATCCAGCACGCGCTGAATGGCCGCGTGAGCCGCCGCCTCATCCTCTACCGGCGTGGCCAGCATCAAGGTGGGCACCCGCACCCCCGCCCCCAGCATGCGCATAATGCCAAACGTCAGCCGCCCGCCAAGTTCGCCATCCATGGCCATGACCGCCAGCCGATCCCCCGTCGCGACATCCAGCGCCATCCGCAGAGCATGCCGAACATCCCGCGACAAATCCGCCTGACTCCACACCTCCAGCAGCACATCGCGGCGCACTGTCGCCATCAGACACGGCCCCGCCCCCAACCGCGCCGCCAGCGCCTGAATATCCGCCGTGGACTCCTGATCTTCAGGAATCACATCGCCGCCCGTCGTACTTGCGGAAATTTGCATGGCATCGGCGCGAAGAACCGGCAGGTCCACAGTAATGCCCGGCTCTTCCCGCGCGGCCCAACCGGACTCATCACGCAGCCAAAAGCGATCCGCCTGCGCACGATCATCCTCCCGCGCAAAGCGGGCAAAGGAAGCCTCCGCGTCCAATAGCCGTGTCGTCCGCCCATCATAAGCCGCCAGCACATCAGCAATCGCCAACGACTCCTCCGACAGACACGCCATCAGCACGCCCTCGCCGAAAGCAATCACCAAACGCCGGGTGGGGTCTATCTCCTGATTCGTCACCAGCCAAACCGAACGCCCCGGAAACTCCTTCATCCGCACGAAACCCGGCACCTTGAACAGCATCAGTTGCCAGCGCAATTTCTGACTTTCCCCGCCAAGCTGCGACACCGCCATCCACGCCGGCGCATGCCCATATTGCCCCGGCAAATAGGCCAACGTGCCCTCGCGCCCCGCCAGCTTCTCAAACCACTGCCGCGACTCCGGGTCCGTCACGAGCGCCCCCGCGTCATCGGGGTTGGCCCCCGCCGTGCGCATCAATGCCCGCGACAGCGGATTCCCCAGAATATCCAGCCAGCGCTCCGGCAGCCGGGTATGACGCCCCACCACCGTCGCCGATGCCGGAATAGGCCGATAAATCGCCAGCGGATCGTACGGAATATAAAGCACCCACCAAACGGCAACAGCCACCGCCAACGCCAACAATCCCAGCGTCAGCAGCCGCTTGGGCCGAAGCCATGTTGCAGGCATGGGCTTAATCCGCCGATTCGGTTGAAGCGTCTGCCTTGGGGGCCTCTGGCTCGTCGTCCGAAGCGCCCTTTTCGTTCAGTGTCTCGACATAATTCAGCTTCAATTCCGCCAAAACGCCCTTCAGCAATTTCTCTTCCGAGGCCGACAAATTGCCCTTCGTTTTCTCCGCCAGCATGTCGAGCATATCAATGGTCGCCTGCGCCGCCGGCAGGTTTTTCTCCACTTTATTCGTCACCGGATTCAGCGTCTTGCCCAAATGCTGCATCACACCCGCCGCCAGGGAAACAATCAGGCCCTGAAATAAATCCATCTGAGGTTGCTTATCGCTCATGTTTCATTTTCTCCATTACACAAAAAGGGGATGCCTACTTAAAATAAACGCATATCACCGATGGGACGCCATCCCCCCGCCAGCCGTCCCTTCGCGCGGTATTATTCCTCCGCCGGCGCCTCAGTAGCTTCCGGCTCGACCGCTTCCTCCACCGGCTCCGCAATCACCGCCCGCACATCCGTCTTAACAGGATTCTTCCGGTGCCATTTCAGGTATTTGCGAATCACGATATTGTCCGGCGGCAAGCTCTTGAACTTGTTTTGCACGTGAAAGCGATAACGCATATCCACGCGGTCTTCCTTCGCGATTATTTCGTCAACTACCGTTGCCGGCACATCTTCGTAAGTCAGGGTTTGACCATCCAGCAACCGGAAAAACAACTTCTGGTCTTCGCCATAGCTGATAAAAGAAAACATTCTCGACTGGCCCACAATGCGCCCGCCCGTTTCATCGGGATACTCAACCCATGCGTCTTCGCCGGGCGCTTCCGCGCCCTCCTCGTCCAACGCCCCCCCCTCCGCGTCCGCCGCCACATCCGCATATTCCGCCTCGGCCGCCGCCTGAGTCGCCGCCAGCTCCGCCTGCGCGGAAGCCAACTGCGCCTCCAAATCCTCCTTCGCTTCCACCCATTCCGCCTTCTGAGCCTCAATCGCAGCCTTAGCCTCCTGCGCCTGCTTCACCGCCTCTTCCATCTCGGCCGTCACGCTCGCCAATTTCTCCTCCTTGGCCGCCAAATCCTTCGCCAGCGTTTCCACGCGCGCCGTTTGCTCCTGAGCCTTTTGAGCCTGCGCCGCGCTATCGGCCTGCGCCGTGGACAAACTATTCTCCGCCGCCGCCAGCGCATCCTTCGCGCCGCTCAATTCCTGCTGCGACGCCTCAAAATCGGCCTGCACCGTGGACAACGTCTCCTCCAGCTCCGCCGCGCGACCCGCATTCTTCTGCCCCATAAACGCCATCACCCCGACGCCAACGGCCAATACCGCCACCAAAACCCAAGACACAATGCTCATTATTTTCATGCTACTCTCCTCGCCATAACGGCTCATAACAAATTGGACTGCAAACCCCCGCCAAAGTCAAGAAACCTTTGCCCCCCGCAGCCAAAACCGCGGAAAATCATCGCGACAAAACAAGGAAGAGGCGACGCTCAAGATGGTGGTGGGGGAAGGATTCGAACCTTCGAACTCATAGAGGGCAGATTTACAGTCTGCCATTATTTGAAGAATATAAGGATATTTTTGATGCTTGCTATATTTATTCTTTACAGTTTTGCATCCGTTTGATTGGATAAGCGCACAAGTTAGCACTAGGAGGCAAAAACGGGAATGACAGCGAACACGCAAGACGAAACCCCAGAGGCTTCCGGTGAACAAAAGCGCCGCGGCGGCCCCCAAGCTCGGCACGGTGGTTTGTTCCAACGCCGCAAAGGGGGAACCTACTACGCCCGCTGGCGGGTGGATGGTCGCCTGTTCATGAAGTCCACAAAGACGGCGAACAAACGCCAAGCCGAGGCCAAACTTGCCGAGTATGTGGCCCCCTACGCGGCCACGGATCGAAAAGCCCTGGCGGAATCCGTTGCTGCCCATATCGCCGGGCTGGATGCCGAAATTGCCAAAGCCGAGGCGGAAAGGGCCGATGCCGAGGCGGTGCGCCTGGCCGATGCCTGGTTGCTCTACAAAACCGCCCCCAACCGCCCGGACACGGGCGCGGCCACGCTTCACCAATACGAATTGCAGTTTGCTGTCTTCGAAGATTGGGCCAGCAAGCGCAAGCCCGCCCTCTCTCTCATGCGGGATGTGGATGACGCTGCGGCGGCAGCCTTCACAAAACATCTTGCGGACTCAAAACGCACCCCGAACACGATCAACAAATATCTGAATCTTTTGCAGTTGGTTTGGCGTGTGCTTGCAAAACCCGCCCGTCTTACCGGAAATCCCTGGGCGGAAATCGGGCGCAAAAAACTTGATCCCGTTGGGCGGCGAGAATTGACGCTGGCCGAACTCAAAACCGTTTGCAACGAGGCCACGGGCGAGCTTGCAACCCTCTTGGCGCTGGGCCTATTCACGGGGATGCGCCTGGGTGACTGCTGCCTGTTACGCTGGGGCGAGGTGGACACGGTGCGGGGAATTATCCTGCGGAAGACGCGCAAGACGGGCACGGCGCTACAAATCCCCATCCATTCCGAACTCTTGAAGATTCTCCAAGCAGCCGAGGCAACCCGGGCCGGCGAATACGTATTGCCCGAGTTTTCCGCCGCCTATCGCAAGCGCAACCAAACCGTGGTGGCGCGGATTCAAAAGCACTTTGCGGATTGCGGCATTGCCACGGCGGCCCCCGAACGGAAACAGCGCATGCGCCGAGGGGTGGAAGTGGGGTTTCACAGTTTGCGCCATAGCTTTGTGAGCTTGTGCGCCAATGCGGGCGTTCCTCTGGCGGCGGTGCAAGCTATCGTGGGGCATTCCAGTCCGGCCATGACGCGCCACTATTCACACCTTGGAATTGAGGCCGCACGGGGCGCGGTAGCCGCCCTGCCGGCCGTCACGATGGAAGCCGAGGCAACGCCCCTCGCCACCCCTGCCGATGCGCTAAAAACGATTCTGGCGCTTGCCGAGGGCATGACGGAGAAAACATGGAAGGCCACGCGGAAAAAGATCGTGGAAGCGGCGCGGGGCGAACTGCTGCTGGATGGAAAGGAAAATGGGGAATGAACAACACGACACTCGAACCCGTGAAAGAACATGCGCCATTGACAAGGCTTTCACCGCGAACCGTGCGGCATATCACGCGGGAGGTTGTCGCCATCGTTGAAAAGCGTTTGCGCGAGCGCCCCAGCAAGACCAAGCAAACCGGCAGCATAGAGGGATGCCGAAACGCCCAGCAGCAGGCCACAGGCAGGCGCATCAATCAACAAGCCGTGGCCTGTACCGCAAACCACGGCACGATTAACCAGCGGGCCAAGACATCGCAGACAATCCACGTCCATATCGAAGCGATAAACATCTACATTGCCCCACCGATGGACCCGGTGCGCATGAGGGGATAGCCGTGTTTTCCGTCATCGCCAAGACGAACAAGGGACATCGCTACTACTACCTACGAAAGCCACAGCGGGTTGGCAGCAAGGTGCGCCCAAAGGATATTTATCTCGGGCGCATGGATGCCGACGCCGTGCCGCCTTGTGTCTTTAATATACTGCGCGCCAACGGGCGGAAACCCATGAGGATAACAGCCCAATATGGTTACAAAATCCCCGTGCAAGTTGCTCTTGGGTGGTGGCGCGAAATAGACGATGCGCGAGGTTGGTTGCCACTTTCGCGGCGGAAAAGACTTGGCCCGAAGGATCAAAAATTGATTGTCAGCGCCTTCCGAAAGGTAGTGGCGCTTTCCGATGCCTTGGAATCCAACAAGGCCACGGCCAAGCGAAAGAATACGTCGTTCTTTCGATAAAGTTGTCCCTACATCGCAAAAGTTGTCCCTACATCGTCCCGGGCCTTATTCTCTCCCCGCCTTTGACTTGCGCCGGATTCCGACCGGCGCTTTTCCATTTTGCGTCGTTTTTCGGTTGAAATTTGGGCCGTTGCCGGCGGTGAAATGCCGTAGCAATCCCGCCACGGCACTTTAACCCAAAGCAACCGCCGAAAGGTTGGACATGACAGAAGACCGCATATTGACTACTGAAGAAGTGGCTAAGATGCTAGGCCGCAGCAAGCGCAACATTTACTTACTGCAACAGCAAGGCATACTCCCCCGCATTATGCCACCGGGACGGGTACGCGGAAGCGGCATACCGTATAGCGCTGTGCTGGCGTTCATCCAAAAATACACGCAAGTTTCCCCCACCACCGGGCAGGAGGTTGCGCAATGAAAACGGCCAAACTCTCCCCAACGCTGGAAAACATGGTGGCCGCATGGCAACCCGCCACCCTGCCCCAGCGCCGCGCCGCACTTGTGGCGCTTCAGTCCGATGCCCCGGCCCCGAGCGCCGCGCCGGATGAAATCTTGACCCGCAAGCAAGTGGCCGAACGATTCCACCGCCATCCCTCTTTTGTGGATCGGGCGGTGCGCAAAGGACTTTTGCGCCCGTGGAATCCGGGCGGGCGATGGAAGCGCGCACCCGGCTTCCGGGCTTCTGACGTGGCCGCTTTGATGGAAGGTGGTGAAGTATGACACCCGCAAAAGAAAAAGCCCCACGCGCGAACGTGGGGCCGGCAAACAATGCCAGGGGGAACATCCCGACAGTGGCCGACCACGCAACACGACGCCGCGCATCCGCGTGGACAACCGCTAATGCCGCAGCATCGGCCATCACCCCGGCTGGATACCATTTGGAGGCAATCTACCGCTACGGCGACCAAGCAGCGGTTGTGCGTTATGAAGATTGCGCCGGGAAAAAGACATTCCGACAGCTTTCTGTTGATGGCGGAATGTGGATGGCGGGTGCCCCAAAAGGGAAGTGGCCTCTATTCGGCCCGATCCCAACAGAAACCGCCGCCCCCATCATCTTTGTTTCAGAGGGCGAAAAAGCGTGTCTCGCCGCTCGCGCCATCGGCATCCCATGCGTCTGCTCATCTGGCGGTTCCGTCGCCGCCCCAAAATCCGACTGGTCGCCTCTCGCTGGCCGAAAAGTCGCCATCCTCCCAGACAATGACGCCCCAGGACGGAAGTATGCAGGCGTGGTATCGACCCTTCTATCCGCACTCGACCCTCCAGCAACCGCAAAGCGCGTTATCCTTCCAGACCTCCCAGAGCGAGGCGACATCGTAGACTACATCGCCGCGCGCCACGACCACGGCGAAGACAGCCAAGCCATCGCATCCGACATAAACAAAATGGCACGCGAACAATTCGACAGACGCAAGCAGTCATCGCCCAAAAACGGGCAAAAGGGAGGCCGCCCCCCCATCACCAAGGAAATCGCGGACTCCTTCGTCGAGTCGCTTGGCTCACCTTTCCCGCTCCGCCGCCACTGCGGCTCATGGTTCAACTACTCTGGTTTCACATACATCCCATGCACTTCCGAAGACCTTCACTCCGCCATCATGGGCCACCTCCGCGCCGCATTCCCATCCAACGCTACCAAAACAATGGTTGCCAATGTCGCCGCAAATATCATGGGCGACGACCTCGCGGGAGTCCCATCACGCTTCCCAATGCCGTGCTGGCTCCCCTCCGGCATTCCTGCCGACGGATGGATCACCATGTCCAACGGCATCGTCAACGTCAACGCGCTCGCCCAACGCGCAAACGGCGAGCAAGTCCAAGACGCCGACGCCATCCGCCCCCACTCGCCAGACTTCTTCTCCACCTTCTCGCTCGGCTACCCATTCGACCCCGCCGCACAATGCCCAATCTGGCTAGACTACATCGCAAGCGTTCAGCCAGACCCCGCCATGCAAGAAATGCTCCAGATGATTATGGGCCTATGCCTCGTACCAGACACCAGCTACGAGGTCTTCTTCGTATTATACGGAAACGGCGGTTGCGGAAAAAGCGTTTTCCTCGGCACCCTCGAAAAAGTCGTCGGACACGCCAACATTTGCACCCTCCCTCTCTCAAAATTCAGCGAAAAGCACTCCGCCCACCTCCTAACGCAGAACCTCGTCAACATCGTCGGCGACCTCCCAACCAGCGACGGCAAAAGTTCACTCCACGCCATCGAGGGCATCCTCAAGGACGCCGTCAGCGGCGGACTCATCTCTTGCGAAAAGAAAAATCAGGAGCCGTACCAAGCTCACGCCATCGCACGGTGCATCTTCGCCACAAACTCCCTGCCCACTTTCTCCGATCGCACAGACGGAATCTGGGACCGCATTCGCGTCGTGCCCTTCGACATCAAATTCAGGGGCACCGATCGACAAAACCCTCACCTCAAAGAGCAAATCGCCGCACAGGAACTTCCAGGCGTCTTCAACTGGGCCATCGACGGTCTTGCCAAGCTGCGCACCCTTCGATCATTCCCGCGAGGCCCGCGCGGAGAGCAGGAAGAGGCCCGACACCGCTCCGGCTGCGACCACGAAGCGCAATTCCTCCTCGATAGGTACGTCGTGCGCAACGGCAATTTCGTCGCAAGTTCCGACATCTACTCCGATTACCGCCAGTTCTGCGCAGACAACGGATATAGGCCAAAAAACGCCGCGAACTTCGCTTCCGACCTGCGCCGCGTCTTTAATTCCGTCGTCGAAGACCGCCGCAGAGTCGAAGGAGTCATCAAGCGAGGGTTCCTTAATATCGAACCAATTGATGCGGTTTGGTTTACGGATGACGAATTCTAGTTTGGCGTGCCGACTGTGCCAGATGTGCCGGATGATTTCATACGCTCTAGTATTAACCTATCTTCCAGAATTAGGTTTCACATGGGGCGTAAAGGATGTGGCACAGGTGGCACACTTGTTGATTTGCAACGACTTACGACAACCGATTTTTTGTGGACACCCACAAAAACACCGCTTTTAGCGGGTTATTTTTCGCGCGCTTTGAGAACCGCTGGGTGATCGCTGAAGTCCCGGCACTCAAACGCCCATCCAACAAAATAGCCGCAGGATGCCCTGTGCCGCGTACAGTTGGAAGCCATCCCCAAAGCTGCGAGCGAAGCAGATGACAAAGAATGGGACGAAGTGTTAAAATTGTGACACCTGCTGTTCGACCGCACGTCGTGGCGTCAGGGTATGAACGGTTCATAGGGTGAACCTCTGCGCCCGAGATGGCAGCAACCTGTAAACCGTTTACAGGTTCAGGGTGTAATCGGCTTAGAATAGTAGCAACCTGTGAACCGTTCATAGGTTCAGGATGTAAACGGCTTAGAATAGCAGCAACCTATGCACCGTGCATAGGTTCAGGGTGTAATCGGTTTACAACCTGACGCCCAAAATCAGAGGTAGCAACCTATGAACCGTTCATAGGTTGACGCTCCCCTGCGGGTCAGTTGCGCCGCCACCACAAGCCGCTACTTCGTCCGGCCCCGGCCCCTTGGTGCCAAGTCTGCAAGATGGGCAAGTCTGTCGGGGATCGGCGCGGACGGAGCCGCCATCGAGGCGCGCACGGCTTCCACGCTGGCAGCAGATACCAGCCAAAGGCGATTGCCGAACTGCCGCCCTTCCAACTTCCCGGACGCGATCCAACGCAAGACGGTTGGCAGCGACTTCCCCAGAATGCGCGCCGCATCCTGAGCGGGTATTTCCACCCCTGGGGCTGGCCCCGGGGCTGCATCTGGGGGCGTATCGCATGCCGTGAGGATTGCGAGGCGGTGCGCCGGGGATAAGCCGTTGTCTGCATCCAGAATCGCGGCAACGGCGGCGCGGGTTTGTGGGGAAATCTTGGATTTGGTTTTCTTTGTCATGCTTCTACTTTCCCCTACGGGGAAAGGCGTTGCAAGCCAAAAGTTTGCTAATTTTCATTCGTTAATTACGCAACATAATTCTTCTTATGCGACGTTGATTAAAATATGCGCCGTAGCCCTTTCACGGCGATGTCTCTTGACTTCCGCAGCATGGCCGACTTAGTGTGTTCCCGAATCCCGGAGGATTCACGGGCCTTGGAACCCGATGACAATGCACAGAACAACGTTGACCGGATCACTTGCGGAGGGGTGCTGTGCGCCCCAATTCCAAGCCGCATTTGGTCCGGTCTCTTTGTTGGAGTGACCATGAACAAGACGAAAGCGCAGACAGTGAGTGGGGTGCAGCGGACGGTAAGAGGTGGAATCGTCTATGGGGCGGCGCAGATGGCCGCCTATGTGTATGACCGCGCCAAGGAGAAGAAGAATAAGGATTCAACTTGGATGGTCTGGATGGATATGGACCGGCACTTATTGGAGCGGGCTCCCCAGTGCATCCATGACCAGCCCGCCACAGCAGCCGGGCTCTATGCCAGAATACGGAATGCGGTTAATAAGCGGTGGAACCTGGAGTATGATGGTGGAGGATGCTTTGCTGTGGTGCATTTTCGCCCCGAGGCTGATGCCCGCGCGGACGCTGCGGACAAGACCATTGCCAATTGGCTCGCCAACGGGCACAGCGTCAACAACTATCTCCCCGACTTCATGCTCGAGAAAGAAGCGGACTTGTTCATGAATAGATTCGATGCTTGGTTTTTCTTCGTCGATTATATTGTGTTACGGCCGGATGGCGGATTCATTTCTATGCGGGAATCTGGCCTTGTAGAAATGGATGGCGGGGAGCACCCGTAGAGCACACGATGAAAAAAACGGAAAAGAAAAAGTACACAGTGCCCTCTCCCCTCCATCCCCGCATTGTCGCCCCCATAAAAACGGGGAAGGCCCGCGACATGTTGCGTGTCCAGCGCCTTGCTGAACTTCTCGCGCGCGAGGCCGTGCGACAGGCGTTCCGCGAACGCACGGGGCTGGAGGTGGTGGAGCGCACAGCCCCGACCGGAAAGATTCAGCTTGTGATTCGCAAGGATGACTCGAACGGCTGAAGGCTATCCCTCAAACCGAATCCCACCGCAGATCACCGGAGATTGCGGACGGCCCCGCCGCATGGTGGCCGGAATCTGGCTGCGATTCTCGGAGCGTCCTGGCCCCTTGGCGATGGCATTGGGTGATATACCGAAAAGGGGAGTGCTATACTTTTGCTATACAGTCTTGCGTCCGTTTTAGGGTTTGGTAGTTTTCGCCAGTTAGCGCGGCGCGGGACGCTTCGAGCGGGGCGAAACACGCATAAAGGCCCGAAAACAGCACAATTCGGCCTATTGGCGGGTAGTTGAAGGGGATGGTGGTGGGGGAAGGATTCGAACCTTCGAACTCATAGAGGGCAGATTTACAGTCTGCTGCGGTTGGCCACTTCGCTACCCCACCGGGGCACGTCCGATATGTGCAGCATGGTGGAGCAGAAGGGATTCGAACCCTCGACCCCTACGTTGCGAACGTAATGCTCTACCAACTGAGCTACTGCCCCAAGCTGTGCATTCTGGACAAACGTCGAACGCGCAACCTACCAGCAGTTCCCCGCCGGTGCAAGGGTTTTTTCCGACAGTGTCGGTAATAAGTGAATTGTCCGGTGATATTGGTAAGTGAATTGTCCGGTGTAATGACCGAGAGTGTCCGTTTCAGGAGGAAGCGATATGAACGGATATCCTCGGTCCGAGGTAGAACGGGCAATGAAAATACAGGAAGTGATCATGAAGGTCTTAAATGGGCAATTATTATGGATGGAGGCGGCGGAGATTCTGGGGGTCAGTTGCCGAACGATGCGCCGATGGAAGCGGCGTTATGAGATCATGGGGTATGATGGGCTTTTTGACCGGCGTCGGCAGAGTCCGAGTCCCCGGCGGGTTCCGTTGGATACAGTGCGGGAGGTGTTGCGATTGTATCGGGAGGAATACCCGGACTTCAACGTGGCGCATTTCCACGAAAAGCTGGTGAATAAGCATGGAATCNAGTTGAGCTATGAATGGGTCAAAAAAGCTCTGCAGACGGCCGGGCTGGTTTCGGTGGGGCGCCGCCGAAAGGGGGTGCATCGGAAGAAGCGAGAACGGCGACCAATAAGGGGCATGATGCTGTTCTGCGACGGGTCTACTCATGAATGGATTCCTCTGCTGCCGGGTCTCAAGCAAGACCTCATCGTGCTGATGGATGATGCCACCAGCGAAGTGTATTCCGCGTATCTGGTAGACGAGGAAGGGACGGCAACGGTCATGGCGGGCTTGCGGGAGGNCATCGAGAAGGNGGGCATCTTTTGTTGTCTCTATACGGATCGGGGCGGCCATTTCTTTCATACCCCGAAGGCCGGCGGACCTGTGGATAAGTCCCGCCCGACCCAGATTGGCCGGGCGCTGGCTCAGTTGGGCATTGAGTCTCTACCCAGCTACAGCCCTCAGGCGCGCGGACGAATGGAGCGACTCTTCGGCACGTGGCAAGGGCGATTGCCTCAGGAGCTGCGCCAGGCCGGGGTCACCAGCATGGNCGAAGCCAATCGCTACATTCGAGAAGTATTCATGCCTTGGCACAATCAGCACCTGACGGTGCCAGCCCGGGAGCCGGGCACCGCCTTCGTCGCGGCTGGAAACGCAGACCTCGACGCCATCCTCAGCATTCAGCACGAACGAATCGTGCAAAATGATAATACGGTTACCTTGGGCAAGTTGACCCTACAGGTGGCTCCCGCTCAATGGAAAGTGAGNTTCGCCAAAAGCCGCGTCACCGTCTGTCAGCATCTGGATGGCTCTCTCTCCATACGCCTTGGGCCTCGGATTCTCGGCTGGTACAACTCGCAGGGGAACCCCCTCCCAGGCAAACCAGAAAAAATGCAGGTGGCATGATGATGAATTGGAGCCCCCCTTCCATGGGCTTTGCAGGGCCCATTCCAGGGGGGCAGGAAACCAGAGGAACCTCCCCTCATCTATGAACCATAACCGGACAGATCACATACCATCACCACCGGACAACTTGACATACCACCGACA
>JGI24710J26742_10003146_pt1 | contig 14142 bp, 10 predicted proteins | sample BioPla2DNA2_FD_26742 | JGI IMG/M metagenome (IMG submission 26742) | reverse complement strand
AGCCGACAAGAGCTGCAATTAAGCAGCTGCTAATTCGTAATTATCGTTTGCGTTTATTTTTAGTTCTAAGTTGATGACGCAGTCCTAGTCTGCGAATGGCTGCCACAATTTCAAAACCCCCGTCGAAACCAGTACAACCCCGGATAAAATAAAGATCATATTGGTTTTCAAACGCATATATATCTTATAATAATTATTCACATGTGTCAAGTTTTGTGAGCAAAATGCAATCAAATCTTACTGCCAATGCTTCCGGATTTTTCAATTTTATTATTAATAAGCATCATAGCCTTCATAAAAACATTAAATCCTGGCGGCTACATACTAATATAAATTCTTAACTTTAAACTCTCTCTCGGTCTCTCTTCTCATATCCTTCTTAGCTATATCCTCACGCTTGTCGTATAGCTTCTTACCTCTTGCAAGACCAATCTCAAGCTTTACCAAGTGACCTTTAAAATATACCCGCAGCGGAACCAAGGTATACCCCTTCTGAGCCAGCCTGCCGCCTATTTTATTAATCTGATATTTGTGAAGCAGCAGCTTTCTTACCCTCAAAGGATCCTTATTAAAAATATTGCCTTTCTCGTATGGACTTATATGCATGCCATAGATGAACATTTCATTATTCTCAATCTTTATAAATGATTCTTTTATGCTGCATTTTCCTGCTCTTAAGGATTTAACCTCCGTACCGATAAGTGCAATTCCTGCCTCATACTTATCCTCTATAAAATAATCATGGTATGCTTTTTTATTGTTAGCTATCAGTTTAATACTTTCCCCCATTATTTCTCATCCTCCACAAATGCAAAATCTATTGTACGAAGAAGCTTGTCTGCAGCTATCACCTCTACGGTAACAGTCTGACCTAATTTATATGTCTTTTTGGTGTGTTCTCCAACCATCTGGTAACGCTCTTCATCATATATATAATAATCATCCGACATGTCACTGACCCGCACCATTCCTTCAATAGTATTGGGAAGCTCCACATATATCCCCCACGTGGTTATGCCTGAGATGACTCCTGTAAAGGTTTCTCCTATATGATCTGTCATATATTCTACCTTCTTCATCTTATCTACTTCCCGCTCAGCCTCTTCAGCCCTGCGTTCTGTCATACTTGACTGATTGGCTACCTCGAATAAGGTTTTCTCATAATGCTCTCTTCTGTCCCCGTTAAGCTTTCCTTTAATATTCTCCTTGATAATCCTATGAATCTGAAGGTCAGGATAGCGGCGTATGGGTGATGTAAAATGTGTATAATACTTTGCAGATAGTCCAAAATGGCCGGTATTTGCCACCGTATACTTTGCCTGCTTCATTGAACGCAGTGTAAGTCTGCTGATTAGTGCTTCCTCGGGAGTATCCTCAATCCGGTTAAGCAGCTTCTGAAGCTCCTTAGGGTGTATGTCTTCATTACCAACCTTTATTGAATAACCAAAGTTATTAATGAATATGGCAAGTGCTTTTATTTTCTCATCATCGGGTTTGTCATGGGTTCGGTACAGAAACGGTATCTCCTGCCAGAAGTAATCCTCTGCAACTGTTTCATTTGCTATCAGCATAAACTCCTCGATTATCTTGGTGGCCTTATTTCTTTCGTATTCTCTAATCTCCACCGGCTTACCATTATGGTCTACTATTATCTTACTCTCAGGAAAGTCAAAATTAATAGCACCCCTCTTATGCCTTCTTCCTTTTAGTATCTCTGACAGTTCCAGCATAAGAATAAACATGGGAACAAGATCATTATATTCCTTGATAAGCTCCTCATCCTGATCTTCAATTATTTTTGATACATCAGTATAAGTCATACGTCTGTCTGAACGGATAACAGTCTCTGCTATCTGATGTCCTATAACATTTCCCTTAACATCGATATCCATATAGCAGCTAAGAGCCAACCTGTCTACTCCTGGATTAAGAGAGCATATACCATTGGAAAGCTTATGCGGAAGCATGGGTAATACTCTGTCTACAAGATATACACTGGTTCCTCTTCTTAATGCTTCCTTATCAAGTGCCGACCCTTCCTTAACATAATGGGTAACATCAGCTATGTGAACACCCAAATGATAGATGTCTCCCTCTTTCGTCAGTGACACGGCATCATCCAAATCTTTGGCGTCCTCGCCATCTATGGTAACAGTAGGAAGATCTCTTATATCCATTCTGTTATTATAATCCTTCGAATCAACCTCATCAGGTATGAAATCCAGAGACCGCAGAACTTCCTTGGGAAATTCAACAGGCAGGTCATAAGCCTTGACAACGGACATAATATCTACCCCGGGATCATTCATATGACCTATAATGTCAATCACCTTTCCCTCCGGGTTATGATTCCCGTCGCCATAGTTTGTCACAACAGCCACAACCTTGTGTCCTGTAACAGCTCCCTTGGTATGCTCCTTAGGAATAAAGATATCATGGTTGAATTTCTGATTGTCAGGTACAACAAATCCAAAGTTCTTACTCTTTTGAAAGGTACCGACAATTTCCTTCATCCCCCGCTCAAGTATCTGAAGAACTGCTCCTTCCTTTCTTTTACCATTCTTTTCAGTACTAATAAGTACAGTAACTTTATCGCCGTGCATGGCTCCCTTAGTGGCATTTTCAGGTATAAATATATCCTCAGGCTCCCCATCGATTATAACAAAGCCAAATCCTTTTTGGGTTCCCGAAAACATCCCTGTTTTGACTCTGTCTCCCGGTGTCCTGTATCTGCCCCTGTCATCTGTTATAATCTTACCTTCTATCACCAGAAAATCCAACACTTCCTTAAGCTCATGCTTTGAACCCTTAGGCACCTGCAGTAAAGCTGCTATATCCTTAAACCGCATTGGTTTATATTCACTGCTGCTGAAAAAATCCAGCAGCATATTAATCTTTTCATCTATATTATAATCTCTTCTCATATAAACTCCTTATTTGTAAAGTCCGTTCTGTGTACATGTATGCTTTAATTGTATGCTCTATCGTACTTGTGTCCCTGAATCGTATGCTCTGTCGTTCTTGTATGCTGAAGTGTACCTGTATGGTAACATCCCAACTCATGATATATCATATCACCACTATTAATATACTTCCATAATTTATTGATAGTATACCATATATTTCATTATTATAATGTTTTAAATATAATTTTATTAAAATAACGCAGAAGTTTCCCGTCCAATAAAAAACACCCTGGTATCCAGAGTGTTTTAACTGTATTCTATTTACCAATCAAGATTAAGTACGACTGAAAGTACAATAAACAATGCTGCCAGTACCTTTGTCGATCTTACAATTAACCCTTCAGCAGAACGCCCTCTATTCTTACTCCAGTAAGATTCGGAAGCACCGGTCAATGCACCGGATAATCCGGATGATTTACCTTCCTGCTTCAGTACGATAAATATTAACACTGCACAAATACCAATATATATTATCTGAACTATAGCTCTTAATACTTCCACGTCTATCCTCCATTCCATTGCAAATGACTTATAATCATCTCAAAACTATGCCTATTCTATCATAGAACAAATATTATTTCAACAATTATTTCTAATAAATCATTTTAACAAATCATTTTATAAATCATTTCAATAAATCATATTATAATACATCTAATTTATAATTTGATAATTTTTTGATAAGTCATTTGATGATAAACTTATTTCTTAATCAATAAAGACCTTCCCGTCATCTCCTCAGGCTTTGTCATTCCCATCATATCTATCATGGTAGGTACGATATCGGCAAGACGACCACCTTCATCCAAGGTATAATTCTCATCATAGTTAATTAATATAAATGGTACCGGATTCGTTGTATGTGCCGTATAAGGCTCATTTGTATTATAATCTATCAGCTGCTCTGCATTTCCGTGATCCGCACAGAGAAACATCTGTCCGTTTACGGATAAGAGTGCATCTACAGCCTTACCGACACATTCATCCACTGCTTCAATTGCCTTAACAGCAGCCTGAAGTACTCCGGTATGTCCGACCATATCCGGGTTTGCAAAGTTGCAGATAATCACATCATATTTACCTGACTTAATAGCCTCAACCAGGTTCTCTGCCACCTTATATACACTCATTTCAGGCTGAAGGTCATAAGTTGCAACCTTCGGGGAATTTACGAGAATTCTGTCCTCACCCTCATTAGGCACCTCAACACCGGCATTGAAGAAGAATGTAACATGAGCATATTTTTCAGTCTCTGCAAGTCTAAGCTGGGTCATTTTATGCTCTGCCAAAAACTGACCAAAAGTATTGTCAATAGATACCTTATCAAAGGCAACGAGCTTATTCGGTATCGTAATATCATATTCGCAGAAGCAAACGTAAGTCAGCTTCATTCTCTCTTTGCCACGGTCAAAGCCGTTAAAATCATCGATACAAAATGCCCTAGTTATTTCCCTGGCACGATCAGGTCTGAAGTTATAGAAGATAATGGAATCATTTTCTTTTACAGTTGCAACAGGCTTCCCATCCTCCAGCACAACCGTAGGAATTACGAATTCGTCGTAGATTTCATTATCATAAGAATCCTGTACGGCAACTGCTCCGCTTACTGCAGTATTCCCTTCTGCGTAAACCATAGCACGGTATGCTTTCTCGACACGATCCCAGCGGTTATCTCTGTCCATCACGTAATAGCGACCCATAACTGTGGCTATCTTACCAACACCAATTATTCTCATCTGTTCTTCAAGCTCTTCAATAAAGCCCTTACCTGAAGTCGGGGGTGTGTCTCTGCCGTCTAAGAATGCATGTATATAAACATTTTTTATGCCATTTCGCTTGGCAAGCTCCAATAATCCATACAAATGTGTATTGTGGCTGTGAACACCACCATCGGACAGCAAGCCAAATAAATGNAGATCCGAATTATGTCTCTTACAGTTATCTACTGCTTCAAGCAGTGCCGGGTTTTCAAAAAATGTACCATCCTGTATTTCCTTTGTAATTCTGGTCAGCTCCTGATACACAATTCTACCCGCACCTATATTGATATGACCGACCTCGGAATTACCCATCTGTCCTTCCGGAAGTCCTACAGCCATACCGCTTGCATTGCCCTTAACAAATGGATATTCCTCCATTAACCGGTCCATAACCGGTGTATTGGCAATCGCTATTGCATTGGCCTCCTTCCTGTCATTAAGTCCGAAGCCATCCAATACCAATAATACTGTTGGTCTTTTACTCATGTTTAACCTCTTTCTAACGCCTAATGCTCTATTTGCTTTGTTTATAGTTTACGACCTTTCCAAAATCAGCCTTCAGGCTGGCTCCACCTACTAATCCACCGTCAATATTTGCTTGGGTAAACAGCTCATATGCACTGGCTGCGGTTACACTTCCGCCATATTGAATACGGATAGCTTCTGCTGTTTCAGTATCATATATTTCACCTATACAATCCCTGATTGCCTTACAAACCTCCTCTGCCTGTTCAGGGGTTGCCACCTTACCTGTTCCTATTGCCCATATCGGTTCATATGCAATAACTGATTTCATTGCCTGCTCCTTTGTAACATTAAGGAAAGCAATTTTAACCTGCTGACGGACAAAATCAATTGTAATTCCCTGCTCTCTCTGTGTTAAGGATTCACCACAGCAGATTATAGGAGTCAGTCCATGCTCAAATGCTTTTAATACCTTTTTATTAACAGTCTCATCAGTCTCAGCAAAATATTCTCTTCTTTCTGAGTGACCTATGATAACATATTCCACTCCGACCTCAGTCAGCATTTTAGGAGCTATTTCACCTGTATAAGCACCGCTTTCTTCAAAATGCATATTCTGAGCCCCAATTTTTATATTAGTTCCTTTTACTGCCTCTACTGCAGGGATTAAGCTGATTGCAGGAACACAAAAAACCACATCAACTTCATCATTAGCCACTAATGGCTTTAACTCATCAATTAATTTCACTGCCTCACCAGGTGTTTTATTCATCTTCCAATTACCTGCTATAATCTTTCTACGCATACTCACAAACCTCCAATAAATATTATTATTATCAATTGTTTACAACGGAAGCTATACTTAAGCTAACACCAAAAGCACACTTAGTAAATTGTAGCAAGCTTTCCCGCAAAATACAATACTTAATTCGGAGAAGCTTGCTACTAAGATTGCTGTTATTAGCTTTCAAGCTTGAAAGTCTACAACTTTCTTGCTTATTTACTGTTTATCATTAGCTGCTGCAACACCGGGAAGCTCCTTACCCTCTAAGAATTCTAAAGATGCACCGCCGCCGGTAGAAATATGTGTCATCTTATCGCCAAATCCAAGCTGATTAACGGCTGCAGCGGAATCTCCGCCACCAATTATTGTGGTTGCATCTATCTCAGCAAGTGCCTTTGCTATAGCCATAGTTCCTTTAGCAAAGTTAGGCATTTCGAACACTCCCATAGGCCCGTTCCATACTACAGTCTTAGCGTCTTTTATTGCATCGGCAAATAACCTGCATGTCTCTTCGCCTATATCAAGTCCTTGCCAATCAGGCTCAATTTCACCACGCTTAACTGTCTTATACTCCGCATCATTAGAAAACTCTTTGGCTACGACAGTATCAACGGGTATTAAAAGCTTAACACCTTTTTCCTTTGCTTTTTCTACCATTTCATTGGCATAATCCAGATAATCAGCTTCCAATAAGGACATACCAACTTCGTCGCCCTGAGCCTTCATAAAGGTATATGCCATTCCTCCGCCTATTATCAATGTATCCACTTTATCAAGCAGGTTGTTAATAACAGAGATTTTGCTGGAAACCTTAGAGCCTCCTAAGATAGCTACAAAAGGTCTCTTTGGATTATTTACCGCATTTCCTAAGAATTCTATTTCTTTCTGCATCAGATATCCTACAACAGCGGTATCAACATATTTTGTAACTCCCACATTAGAGCAATGAGCTCTGTGAGCAGTACCAAATGCATCGTTTACAAAAACATCACATAATGATGCCAGCTCCTTGCTGAATGTATCTATGTTCTTTTCTTCTTCAGCTCTATACCTGGTATTCTCAAGAAGAATTACATCTCCATCCTTCATAGCTGCAATCGCTGCCTTTGCGTTCTCACCAACAACATTGTCATCCTTGGCAAATACAACTTCCTTTTTAAGCAGTTCAGATAATCTCTCGGCAACAGGAGCAAGGGACAGCTCCGGCTTAGGAGTTCCCTTCGGTTTACCCATATGAGAACAAAGTATAATCTTGCCGCCGTCATTAATCAGCTTTTTAATTGTCGGAAGTGCTTCGACTATACGTATATCATCCGTAATTTGTCCATCCTGCAAAGGTACATTAAAATCACACCTTACAAGAACCCGTTTACCTTTAACATTAATATCATCAACTGTCATTTTATTGAGCATTGCTTATACTCCTTTCACTGTATTATAGAAAATTGATAAAAAGGTCCGGTCCAAAAAGACCGGACCCATCATGGATCAATTATGCAAAAAATTCAGACTTATGATAATTCGTTGAAATATTTTATTGTTCTAACCATGTTGCTGGTATATGAATTCTCATTATCATACCATGCTACAACCTTAACTAATGTCTTGCCGTCTTCAAGATCCATAACAGCTGTCTGTGTAGCGTCAAAAATTGAACCGTATGTGCTTCCGATAATATCTGAAGATACAATCTCATCCTCTGTATAACCAAAGGAAGGATTAGAAGCTGCTTTCATAGATGCATTTACTTCCTCAGCGGTTACCTTCTTATTACATACTGCTGTTAAGATTGTGGAAGAACCTGTAGCTACAGGAACTCTCTGAGCAGCACCGTCAAGCTTACCGTCTAATTCAGGAATAACCAGACCGATTGCCTTAGCAGCACCGGTAGTATTAGGAACGATATTAATTGCAGCTGCCCTTGCACGTCTTAAATCTCCCTTTCTGTGAGGACCGTCCAGTGTCATCTGGTCACCGGTATATGCATGAATAGTCACCATATAACCCTTGTCAATAGGAGCAAGCTTATTTAAAGTGTAAGCCATAGGAGCAAGGCAATTGGTTGTGCAGGACGCAGCTGAAATAATGGTATCGGATGCCTTTAATATTTGCTCATTTACACCAAATACAATTGTCGGAAGATCCTTTCCTGCAGGTGCGGATATAACTACCTTCTTAGCACCGGCATCTATATGTGCCTGTGATTTTGCTTTGGAAGCAAAGAAACCGGTACACTCAAGCACAACATCAACATCTAACTCCTTCCAAGGCAATTTGGAGGGGTCAGCTTCACTGTAAATTCTAATTTCTTTTCCATCAACAACAATAGAATTTTCTTTAGCTACAACGGTATCAGCCTTAGAATATCTACCCTGAGCGGAATCATATTTTAATAGGTGTGCTAACATCTTAGCATCTGTTAAATCATTTAGTGCTACAATCTCATAACCTTCAGCACCGAACATCTGTCTGAACGCAAGGCGACCAATACGTCCAAAACCATTAATTGCAACTTTTACTGCCATAATAATTCCTCCTAAATTTTATTTGTTATGCATTATATTTTGCTAATGCTATAAATATTTGCTTGTCAATTTTTTCTCAATCATAATTTTACACAATATAATTAAAAATATCAAGGGTTTACTATTTTTTTATGGAAGATTATGATATTAGTTATATTTTCTCGCCAATATGAAAAAATTTTTGTGCATTTTTATATCTGCTGATTTCACTTTGTAATTTCACTTTTAACATAGTTGGCTATATTAAGAGAATGGTCAGATATTCTCTCCAGATTAATCAAAGCATCAATAAATATTACTCCATTCTCTGAAGAACAAATACCCTGTGACAATCTGTCAATATGTCTTTGTCTCAATTCATCCTTGAGATTGTCAACTGTACTTTCCATTTCTTCCACCTTGTATATATATTCTCTGTTTTCGGTTGCTCTTGCTTTAATTGCATTATCAAATGAATCCACTGCAACACTACAGATTTCTTTAAGCTCATTATAAGCCTCATCGGACAGATAAATTCCATTGCTGATCTTTTCTATTGCCAATTCAGCCAGATTATCCGCATGGTCACCTACTCTTTCAATATTCGAAACCGTATGGAAGAGGTTATTAACAATCTTTTTGTTCCTTTCTGTTAGTGAAAGATTATTTATTTTCACCAGATATTCATTAATAATCTTTTGATGAGCGTCAATTACTTTTTCTACCTCAAAGACCTTCCTTGCCTGTTCTTCGTTATTGTTCAGTAAAGCCTCAACCGCCTCCCGTGTATTATTAAGTGCAATTTCACCCATATGAACGACTTCTTTTATTGCATTTTGTACAGCAAAGGATGGTGTTTCAAGTATACGTTCATCTAAGTGGCGTAGAGTGATTTGTACCTCATCAGTATCCATTTCGACTTTAGAATCATCAATAAATATTCCTGACAGCTTAACCAAGCCATTGGCAAATGGAAATAAAATTATCGTGTTCGTTAAATTAAATACTGTATGGAATATAGATATCTGTGTACTGTTGATATNAGNAACNGCAAAAGNAGGTTGAAATCTAAATATAATATACATTATGGTACCAATTGCAATTGCTCCAATAACATTAAAAAATAAATGTATAGCTGCAGCACGTTTTGCAGTCTTACTGGCACCTATACCGGATAGGAGAGCGGTTATACAGGTTCCAATATTCTGCCCTAAGGTAATGAAAACAGCAGACTGCCAGTTCACTACTCCTGCCATGGCCAAAGTCTGCAATATACCGACGGATGCAGATGAGCTTTGAATAATTGCAGTAACAACTGTACCGGTTAATATACCTAATAGCGGATTATGCCCCAGAACAACAAAGGCTTGCTTAAAAACAGAATCTTCAGTCTGTGCATAAGGCTTAATAACATCTGACATAAACTTCAGTCCGATAAACAGCAGTCCTAAGCCAATAACTATTTCAGCAATATTCCTCTTTTTCTTATCCTTGAAAACCAGTAATACAAATGCACCAAATGCTATCAATACCGGAGCAAAAAAATCAGGCTTAAATAATTTACTCCATTCACCCATAGAAACAAGCCAAGCAGTGACTGTTGTTCCGATATTTGCACCCATGATTACACCCACGGCTTGTCCAAGCTGCATTATTCCTGCATTTACAAATCCTACGACCATAACTGTGGTCGCTGATGAGCTCTGTATTATGGCAGTGACCACCACTCCGACTAAAACAGACATCAAACGATTGTTTGTAAGATATCCGAGTAAACGCTTCAGCTTATTCCCTGCAGATTTTTGTAATCCGTCCCCCATCATGTTCATGCCATATAAGAACATGCCTAAGCCGCCGGCAAAAACAAATATCGCTTCTATCAGTTCAAATGAGTTCATTTTTTCCTCCTATAATTCCTATGTAAATTTGCATACGGGAATAAGATAACATATTTGAACACGTTCGTAAATTGTTTTTTATTATATTTTTAAAAAACATCAGCATATTATCAACAAAGATTATTATTCCTTATATCTTTACATTCTTATTCTTAATTATTTATTTGTTCAAAATCAAAAAAAGATGGGGTTTGTTTCATTATATAGATGCATCGCGTCTATAATGAAACAAACCCCGTCTACTTAACAGAATATTATGTTCTGAATTTGTACTCCAGTCTTATCTTGTCTGCAATTAATGCAACAAATTCTGAATTGGTGGGTTTGCCTTTGCCATTGCTTACAGTATAGCCAAAGAGTTCATCTATTGTATCCATCTTTCCTCTGCTCCAAGCCACCTCTATAGCATGGCGGATTGCCCTCTCAACCCTGCTTGGTGTGGTCTTGTGCCTCTTGGCAATAGAAGGATAAAGCAGCTTTGTTATGGAATTTAACATCTCTATATCATTGACCGACATCATTATTGCGTCTCTTAAGTACTGATATCCTTTAATATGTGCAGGAACTCCGATCTCATGTATAATACTCGTAACATCGGTTTCCAGATTTCTTTCCATATAAGTACTCTTATTCTCATAGGCACTTACCCTATGGTTAGTTGTCAATCTGTTATGATAATCACCCTTTAGCTGCTTTATTCTTGATAGTACCACATTACTGTCGAACGGCTTCATAATATAATAATTTGCACCCAACTCAAATGCACTCTCAGTAACCCCTTCTTGTCCTATTGCAGTGATGACTATAAAGGAAGGGTTCTTTTTAAACTCGGAATCCCTTTTAATCTTTTCCATCACACCGAGTCCGTCCAGCTTCGGCATAATCAAATCCAAGAGTACTACATCAGGTTTAGTCTCCTTGATCATGTCAATTGCATCCAAACCGTTTTCTGATTTTCCTACTACTTCAATGTCCGAATCTTCTTTCAAAATATCCTCAAGAAGATTCACCATTCTTTCATTATCATCGACAATTGCTACATTAATCTTACTCATACTTTTTCCTACCTCCATTAATTATTTATTTTCCCCGATTGTTTTTCCTATCCCCTCTCATTTTACGTTTACAGGATAATCTTAGACCAATTTTACATTTTCATGATGTTAATTAGCATAATTATATCCTTTGAGTAATTTTGAGTCAATAATTTTGAGATAGCAATACTACCAAATTATGTCTAATGTTTTGCGTCATTTTTTATTAGTATCTAACATTATTAGCTTAAAAAGTCCATATTGGTTTAAATAAGTCTATTTTTCTACAAAACCTGATATGACTCAAAAGGGGATATACAGTAATTACTGTAAATAATTACCATGACATAATTATATCTGCCTGTTCGAAAAGTTTCAACCTTTTCTTGTCGCATCATTCGACATTTCTCATTATTCTAATTTATTTACCATATTTTCAATAAATATACCATAGCCTTTAGTTGAATCCTGTATAAATACATGCGTTACAGCACCGATTATCTTATTATTTTGTATAATTGGGCTTCCACTCATTCCCTGAACTATGCCACCCGTTATATTTAATAAGCGTTCATCCGTAATCTTAATAACTAAACCTTTGCTGTGATTAGTATTGCTCATATCAATCTTTAGAATATTAATTTCATAATCGTTTATAGAACCGTCTACCATACAGCGAATATAAGCTTTTCCCGGCTTTATCTCCTGTTTTAGACCTATTTTAATAGGCTTAAATTCATCTTTAAGCCTATACCTTCGATTAATATCACCAAAAATACCTTGAGGAGTATTATCGGTAATGCTTCCGATTCTGTTTCTGTCATTATGTCTGATCATGCCTATTATTTCACCGGGTTCACCCTCTTTACCCTTAACTATAGATAATATTTGTGCATCATATATTGTGCCGTTACCTATTTCCATAAGGCGTCCTGTGTCAATATCGGTAATACCATGCCCTAATGCCCCAAAATGTCCGTCTGTAGATATAAATGTCAAGGTTCCGATACCCTGTGTGTCGTCTCTTATCCATGTCCCAATCTGATATCTTCCGCTTGCTGTCTTTACAGGAGTAATTCTTGTACTAATTATCTCGCCATTGCGACGAAGCGTAAGCCTGATTTCATTACCTTCAGATTTCTGTATCTCCTCGATAAGCTGTTCCTTCTGCATTACCTTCTTATTATTAACAGAAAGAATGTAATCACCTGATTTTAATTTATTATATGAAGGTTCATAATTTAAACCGTCAGCACCTGTTATTTCATTGTTGCCAAGTACCAATATACCGTCCGTCTCAACCGATATACCTATTGGGATACCACATGGTATAAGTTCAACCTGATCAATTACATCAAGCGATATGCTCTTATATTTAAACAATCCAAAGAGCTTTAATTTAATAATATACTCACCTATCTGTGATGATGAAATCGTAAATGGCTCATTAAGATCGATATCTATTTGGTTGGACGGCACCCTTGTATCATTGATGCTGATTACGCCTATATCCTCAGTTTCTATATTAGCAATCAACGGCATATTAAAATTAAAGCTTTCTTCTCTGTCAACAACGATTTTTATTTCGTTGGGTATGTTTTTCTCAATATGATGAATGATTAAGTAAATTATAGCCGCTAAATTAAGTAAAAAGAAGGATATTAATATCCTTCTGTATATTTTCTTTTTTCTCATACTTAACCTCATTTCTGCATGTATTTAACGAATACCATTTTTATTAAACAGTAAATTATGGAGATATTTTTTCAATAAAAAAGGATATACATAGTATTGTATATCCATTGATTTGATATTCGCTTTTTTGAATTTATAATTCGTAATTTTTAGAAGAGTTTGCAAGCGCCTTCATTTCTTTTGCATTCTCTATTACTCTCTCAGTAATTACAGCCCCGCCGAGAATTCTTGCTAATTCGTCTATGGCTTCATCATCATCCAGCTCTCTGATAATTGTCTTGGTAGTTTTACCGTCAGTCTGCTTTTCAATGATAAAGTGTTCATCCGCCATGGCGGCTATCTGTGCCAGATGAGTGATGCATATGATCTGATGGTGCTTTGCAATTTCAGACAGTTGCTCGGAAACCTTCTGTGCCGTCCTTCCGCTAATTCCTGTGTCTATTTCGTCAAAAATCAAGGTTTCAATATCATCATTTTCAGCCAGAACTGATTTTATACCCAGCATGATTCTGGAAAGCTCACCTCCGGATGCTACGGCGGATAAGGATTTCATCTCTTCACCGGGATTCGTGGATATAATGAATTCAGCATCGTCATAACCATTCGCAGTATAAGTATTACTTCTGCTGAAAATCATTTCAAATTTGACATCCAAGAAGTTCAAAGCCATTAAGGCGGCTCTGATTTTAGAAGTCAATTCTTTTGCTTTTTGTTTTCTTATATCGGACAATCTGCATGATAGCTCCTCCAATCTCAACCTTTCTGCTTCTAAAGATTTACGAAGCCGATCAATATATGCATCATAATCCTTATACCTTAACAGCTTCTCCTCACATTCGGTTAAATATCTATGTATCTGTTCGATTTGATTTCCGTATTTCTGCTTCATATGATTAACTAAGTCCAGTCTCTTAGTTACTTCATCAAATTCTTCCTCATAATTATCCATAGAGGATAAATACTGGGATAAATCCTTATTAAAGTCATTCAAAAGAGCTTCAATATCGACAGCTTGTGTAAGCAGCTCCCCCAGCTT
>JGI24710J26742_10003143_pt1 | contig 14151 bp, 16 predicted proteins | sample BioPla2DNA2_FD_26742 | JGI IMG/M metagenome (IMG submission 26742) | reverse complement strand
TTTCCGGATAAGAACAGCAGACTTTGATAAAAGTCTGCTGTTCCTTTTTATATGAAGTATCTTGATTTTAAGATGGCTTTGAAATACTCAAGCCAAGTTCTAGATTATAGAATTTTTAGTTGTAAGCATTTAACCCTTACCTTATAATGAAATTACTATATCCTGCAAAGGACATAGTAATATTAGATAACTATTAACTTAACGTAATTAATTTGGATGTCTTTATCCACGATAAGATAAAATAATTAGGCTATGAGATGAATAATATTGAAAGAGAGAAACAGATTCAGCAAGTTCAAAGGCAAATCAGATTTGTAAAAAAGGTGTTTAGTAGTGGCAATTTATATTACATATGGGATGCGTTGGGAGTGGATGTACCAAAAATTCAGAGCAGACCTATTCTCCGGAATTACGGTATTACTCAGACCGATGTTGACCGAATTCCTTATGAACAGAAAGCAAATAAAGAAAAATTAGAAAAGCGAAAAAGGATTATCACTTTGATATGCATTACAATCGGTATATTGATTGGATTAGTTTCTGCATATCTATATGCAATAGAGAGTGCTATCAGTAGTTCAGGGATAGGAGTTGGAGAAGTTATAGGACTATGTTTGATTCATGGTGTGATAGGAGCGGCTGGTGGTGGATTCTTATTAGCAATTGTTACGACTACACATTTATGGAAGAAAAATCCTGAGAAAAGCGAAAATGAAAAAAAGTATGATCAATATAGGATGGATTTGAATCACTATGAGTATTGGCAATGGAAGAAGCAAAAGGTGTATTGGCTATCGTTAAACGGAGAAGAGTTTGAACACGCCTTAGCTGCGTTATATCGAAATTTGGGATACCAGGCTGAAGTCACAAAAAGCGGTGGCGATAAGGGAATAGATATTATCGTAAGAGGGGCAGGGAAACCTGATTTTATCGTGCAATGCAAGGCCCATAAAAACAAAATTTCACCATCGCCAATCCGAGATTTTTACGGAACCATGGTTCATGGCAACTATAGTAAAGGAGTATTCGCTTCTTTAAGTGGATTTACATCCGGAGCAAAAGAATTTGCAGTAGATAAAAACATCATCTTAATCGATGTTAACAATATAATCGATGGGGAAATTTTATAAAACGAGATTCAGTTATATTTGCTGCAGTTATTTAGAGGTTGAGAAATTAGTTAGATAGTAACGTATATCAAGGTAAATTGTAATATGCTAATGTGAAACCAGGTAAATTTTCTTATTTAATTATTTCTTTTGGTTCGTAAGTACAAACGTTAGGAGGAAATATCGTGTCAAAAAATAGTCATATTATTTCACCGACAAAAGATGGCTCGTGGGTAGTTCAAAAAAACGGATCCGATAATAGAAGTATTCAAACAAAAACTAAAGTTGAAGCGATTATCATAGGTAAAGTTATAAGCCTGCGCTCAGGAGATGAGTGGATTATAGATGAGACAGCCAAGGATTCTCATCAAAATAAAGAGTGAATATTTTTTAAGAAAGTCAGATTTAATATGGAAAAGACGATTATCGCACTGATGTATGATTTTGACAAAACTCTTTGTACAAAAGATATGCAAGAATATAGTTTTATTAACCAGATTGGCATGGAACCCGAAAATTTTTGGATGGAGTCTAATTCTCTTGCAAAGGAGAAGAAAATGGATCCCATTCTTGCATATATGTACACTATGTTAAGAAAAGCTAAATCGGAGGGACGATCAATTAGCAGAGAAAGTTTTGTTAAATTGGGGAGAGACTTGGAATATTTTAAAGGTGTTGAAGAATGGTTTTCAAGAATTAATTATTTTGCTGGTGAAATGGAAATAGAGATTGAGCACTACATCATTTCGTCAGGTCTTTTGGAAATAATTGAAGGATCAACAATTTATAAAAATTTTAAAGATGTATTTGCCTGTGAGTTTTTATATGATGTAGACAGTATTGCTGTATGGCCCAAAAATGTCGTCAATTATACAACGAAAACACAGTTTCTTTTTCGCATTAATAAAGGTGTGCTGGACCTATCGAATGATGCGGATCTAAATAAATATACTCCTGAAGATGAGAGACGTATTCCTTTTCGTAATATGATCTATATAGGTGATGGTTTAACTGATGTACCTTGTATGAAGTTGGTAAAAGTGAATGGCGGATATTCAATAGCTATTTATTCAGAAGGAAACGAAGATAAAGTTAAGGATTTAATTATACATGGAAGGGTTGATTTTTTAGTACCTGCGGATTTTTCAAATGGAAGCGAACTTGATAAAGTTGTGAAAGATATCATTATGAAGATGGCAATGGTTGATAACTTGACAAAAAAGAATAGAAATCAAATAAATAAATATAGGAGAGTGTAAACTGGATTTGGGATATTAGGAAAGAAGTAAAAACAATTAAATCTCCGCAGTAGTTACCCATAGAGAAATACAGTATGGGAAAACTTAAACATCGAAAAAGTAAGGGAGAACATTTTAATGAGGGTTATAAAGAAAAAGGGGCAATAATTTGTTATAGGCAAAAGATTGGATTCTGATTTTTTAATCAGCCCCGGCTGCCAAGTAATGTCACATCTTTTTCATTTCGGAACTTTGTGCCAGTGGGTTTTTAGGAATTTCTGTTCTCTTTCGGTGACTTTGCAGCGGCTTCTTCCCCTGACAAATGGCGTTATGATATACCTGTCGAGTCTGTGGGTAAAGTATGGGGCGAAATACGCTTCGAGCCCCTTGGGTTCGCAGGCGACGTCTATAAGCAGACAGCCGTCAAATCCTAACTGAACCGAGCCGTCGCTTATTTCGTCGAGCATGTCGAAAAAGCTTTCATCGGGCGCGTTTTCGTCATAAAAGTGATAGCTGATGTGATAAAGCAAATTGCACCTACCTTTGGGGCGTCAGGTCGTACATTCCGGCGCCTTTTTTTCTGCTGTCTTCGGGACTTATAACCGGCAGGGAAGGGTCTCTCATCTCTATTCCGGTCATTATCGAATGATATCCGTACTTTCTCCGCATGCGGTCCACCGCAAACGCGAGGTTTTCGAGCTTCATTCTCGTCGCTTCGTTCATAAACAAATCGGTCTGTGTTTCACCGTAGAGAGGGGAGAGGTCCTTTGCCCTGACCCCGACGCTTCTTAGCGGAAGCCTGCGTGTCAAATCGTAGTTTTCAAGAAAAAGGCTGTACGCCGTTTCGGCTATCTTTCTCGACAGACATGTCGGACTGTCAATCTTCCGCTGTCTTACAAATCCGTTGAGGTCGTTTCCCCTCATCCAAATCTCGACTGTCTGCGCTCTGAAACCGCTGTCCCGAAGCCTCGAGGCGACGCTGTCGCTCAGCATATAGAGCGTTTCCTTCACCTCTTCGTTGGTGAGGAGGTCTCTCGGGGTGGTGGTGCTGTTTCCGACCGACTTAATCGGGGCGTATTCCTTTCCGACGGTTCTGACGGCGGATCTGTCAAATCCGTTTGCATAGGACCAGAGCTGTCCGCCGACCTTGCCGAATTTGCTTTCTAAAATTTTCCGGTCGCAGAGCGCGAGATCGCCTATCGTATATATCCCCATTCCGTTTAATTTTTTAGTCGTCGCCCTGCCGACAAAAAGCAGTTCCGAAACGTCTATCTCCCAAACCGTGCTTTTAAAATCCTTTTTTGAAAATACGGTTGTCGCGTCCGGCTTTTTATAGTCGCTCCCGAGCTTTGCGAATATTTTATTGTAGCTGACCCCTATCGATACGGTGAGGTCGAGTTTTTCCTTTATCTCCCGTCTGATTTTTTCGGCTATCTCAAACCCGTTTCCGAAAAGCCTCACGCTTCCCGTGACATCTAGCCACCCCTCATCTATCCCGAAAGGCTCAAACATATCGCTGTAGCTATAGTAAATCTCCCTCGCCTTTCTGCTGTAGGCGATATAGCTCTCCATATCCGCGGGGAGAAATACGATGTCGGGGGAGAGAAGGCGCGCTTCCCAAAGAGGCTGTGCAGTCTTGACGCCGGCTTTTTTTGCAAGGTTGTTTTTCGCAAGCACTATTCCGTGCCGCTTCTCCGGGTCTCCGCAAACCGCCATCGGACGGTTCCGAAGTTTAGGATACCGTATCTCCTCAACCGACGCATAGAACGCGTTCAAGTCTATATGCAAAATCCACCTGTCATCGCCCCAATCGGAAAAATCAGACACCTTTATCCACCCCTGAAAAAAATATTTACCTCCGAACCTTTAAGGCGAACCGCCCTCTCTAAAAAGGAAAAGTGAGACTTTTATCATTATAGAACATATGTTCTAAAGGGTCAATAACAGCATTTTACAGATTTATCGATGCAATTTTGTGCAGTTTTTTATACAGGAAAATTATTGCGGGGATAAAGATACAGAGAGGGAAAGAGGAAAATGGTATAATGTTAACCGATGTAGAGAAAGATATGAATTTGAATTCGCAAAAAGCATAGGAGTTACGGCTGTTTTTAGATTTTTAATGAAGTCGTCTTAAACCCTTGATAGCAAATAGCTTTTTGCGACCCGGCGAAAATAGTTGTTTCCCTGTCGCGCCCGTGTGCACCGGGTAGGGAGGAGCCGGGCTGAAAGAAAAGGATTTGAGGTGCTGAAAAAAGCGGTGCAGCCGGCGAAAGCTATAAAAATGAGAGGAAAGAAGATGGGACAGGCATTGATTCTGGTAGGACATGGAGCAGGTGAAGAAGCATTGGTATTTTACCGAATGTTGGCGGAAGATATCCGCAGAGAATATTCATACACATGGTTAGCCATGCTGCATGGGGAGCCGACAGCTGAAGAGGCTGCAAAAGAGGCGAGTGAAGCAGGCGTTAAAAAGGCGTTGATTCTTCCGTTGCTGCTGGCGCCGGGTCTTCACCTGTCAAAAAATATTGCGGCAGAGGACAGCGAGATACGCCGCGCTTTTTCGCAGGCAGGGATTGAGACGGAAGTAATCAACGAAGGTCTGCTGCAGGCGCCGCCGATGCGCGAGGCTGTTGCGGCGCACTGCCTGAAGGCTATAGGGAAATCGACGGATTTCAAAGATTAAGACAGACGAAATGGAAGTTGTGGGAGATTTTTGAATGAAAAAGAAAACCCTGTTGTGTATTTTTTTGATTGTATTTATTACTATTTATATGATGCTTTGTTTTGCCGTTCCCGGATTGAGAATAAAATTAGAAGCGGAACCCGTGGAGTATTTTTTAGCGAGTATCAGCCATATGGTGTTTTTTAAAACCGTGATATCCTCGGCTGTTGCACTGATATCAATGATGATTCCTATATTGATTAAAAGAAAGAGAAATTGATTTTGACACCTTGAGAAAAGCGGTTATGAGAGCGGAAACAAAAGGAGAGTTTAAAAAAATACAGTAAATAAAAAACCCGGACGATTGTCCGGGTTTTGTGTCATTTCATTCTCTTTATTAACTCAAAACAAAATTTAAAAGGTGTGATAATTATCATCGCTATTACCCATAAAATTGTATATATCGCTTGTTTCCCGGTCATTATTTCACCTCTTAATAGGAATATCTTTAATTAAGTTTACCACATTTTGCCGAATTTTCACATGCTCCGTAATTCTTCCTCTCCGCAACAGGTTGTCAGCGAAGAAAAACCTTAAGCGGTGCACAAAAAGCCCCACTCGGACCCCCTTTTCCCTCTCTCCGTCACAGCTAAAGCTGTGCCACCTCCCCCATCCGGAGGAGGCTTTTTTATACTTCGCTTAAGCTTTAAACGTTATCTCTGGCTCCCTCATACTCACAGAGTACAGGTACCTGAAGGTTTTTTTCGCTGTTACTTTGTATTAAATCCTAAGGCTCCCTCGGCTGAGGGAGCTGGCTGCGTAGCAGGCTGCCTGTACTCGGAGAGTAAGGGAGGGAAGGATTTTAGCCAAACTCTTTTTATTTATAATAAGCTTGTTACAATGTAATACTCTTTCTCTTTTCCCTCCCCCCGAGTCGGCTCCGCCAATCCACCCCCCTCGTACCCGCAGGGCACAGGTCTGAATGGGGCTTTTTTATACTTCGCAATATGAAAACTTTGGCAATTGGGGCGGCCTAACCGGCAAGATGCGTTTTGAGATGTTGATTTTAAACGGGAGGTCTTTTTAAATTGGGATATAAAGCAGGCTAAAAGGAGATAAACCATGATTCGATGTGTGGACATTTATAAAAGCTTTGCCGATAAGCTTGTTTTGTCGGGAATAAATTTTGATATCCAAAGCGGAGAGATATTCGGACTGCTCGGCCCATCCGGCGCCGGGAAAACCACCCTGATAAAAATACTGACCGGACAACTTCCCTTTGAATCGGGTTACGCCTTTACTTTGGGTAAAAATGTCGGAGACCTTTCGGGTGAAGACAAGAGGAATATCGGAATTATGATGGACGAGTTCGGCGTATACGAAAGATTTTCATGTATTGAAAACTTAAAGATATTCGCGGATATTTACGGCGTTGCTCACGTCAAAATTAAAGACACACTGGAAATCGTCGGGTTGGGGGATGCGGTGAAGGTGAAGGCTAAAAATCTCTCCAAAGGAATGCGGACGAGGCTTCAGCTTGCGAGGGTCTTTTTGCACTCGCCGAAAATCATTTTTTTAGACGAGCCCACAAGCGGTCTGGATCCGCAGACTATGAAGTCGATACACAGGATTATTCTGGATAAGAAAAAGAGCGGGGCGACCATATTTCTCACGACCCACAACATGGAGGAAGCGGCGGCGTTATGCGATACCGTGGCTCTTTTGAATGAGGGGGTTATTGTTGAAAAAGGGTCTCCGAAGGAAATATGCAGGAAATACAATCATCAGAAAAAGATAGAGCTGCACCTTTCGTCGGGCGAGGATGTGCTGCTGCCGCACGGAAAAGAGTCCGCAGGCGAGATTTATAAATTATTCGAAGCAGAAAGCGTTGAAACGATACATTCATCGGAACCGAATCTGGAGACGGTGTTTCTGGAACTGACGGGAAGAAAACTTCAGGAGGACGCGTAAATGAAAAATGTAATTGTCATCATAAAAAAACAAATCAAGGATACGATAAAAAACAAGACGGTGCTGATTCAATTTGTTCTCTTTCCCGTAATGACGCTGATTATGGAAAACGCCATGAAGATAAAAGACATGCCAGAACTGTTTATCACCAAACTGTTTTCCGTGATGTATATAGGTATGGCTCCCTTAACAGCTGTGGCGGCGATTATTTCGGAAGAAAAGGAAAAAAATACCCTTAGAGTGCTGATGATGGCTAATGTTGCGCCGGGGCAGTATCTGACGGGCGTCGGCATATATGTCTGGACAGTCTGCATGGCCGGCGCGGCGGTGATGGCGACGGGTTTTGAACAAAAGGACATACTGTTATATTTGGCGACTATGGGAATCGGCTTTGCGATATCGATAGTGCTGGGCGGATGTATAGGGATATTCGCGAATAATCAGATGGCGGCGACATCCCTTGTCATGCCTGTGATGGCGGTTTTGAGTTTCGGACCGATGCTGGCTTTATTTAACGATACAATAGAAAAAGCGGCAAGATTCCTATATACTCAACAAATAAGGGTATTTTTGGACAACATGACCGTTGACCGGAGTACGGGGAAAGGCGCCGTGATAATTGCGGTAAATGCGGCAGTGCTCATATTGTTGTTTTTTACGGCGTTCAAAAGAAAAGAGCTTGGCAAATGAAGATAGAAATAGATATCGATGATAAATATCGGGAAACGGAAGTTGTAATCCGCGCGCCGAAACTCACACAGGATATCGAAAAAATAGTTGCGCTTATGAGGATGATAAATATGCAGATCGGCGTTAAGGATAACGACGAAACATATTTATTGGATATAGAAAAAATTCTGTATATAGAAACGGTCGACAGGAAGACGTTTGTATATACGGACGATAAAGTCTATGAATCGGAGCTCAGACTATACGAAATGGAGTCGGAGCTTGTGGAACAGGGCTTCCTTCGCATAAGCAAACAGAGCATAGTAAATTTAAGAAAGGTGAAAAGCCTCAGAGCGGAAATCGACAGGAAAATCAGAGTGACTTTACAAAACGGCGAACAGATCGTCGCATCGCGCATGTACTCGGATGAATTGAGAAGAAAGCTGGGGTTGAAATAGAAATGGAAAAGAGAAAGACGATTTTTAACTATATCTCCGAAGTGTTTGCCGTTTACGGAATTATAGTGACCATTTACGTTCTGCTGAGTTTGTTTATCGGAGATTATGTGGGCGAGTATTCATCGATGTTCCGATTGGGAAATAAAGGGTTGTCAAACGCGACTTTGCTTCAGTTATTGCTGCTCGCAACTATAATAATCGCGGTTCGGAATGTTTTTCTCACAGACAGATGGATAAAAAGAATGTCCATTATTTTGAGAAACATCCTGTTTTTTATAACTATTATTGTTGTAATGATTATTATGATTGTTTCGTTCGACTGGTTCCCCGTAAACGATTGGCAAGCCTGGGTCGGTTTCCTTATATCATATACGGTAAGCATGGGTGTCAGCGTTTTGGTAAGCAGGCTGAAGGAGCGCGCCGAAAACGACAAGCTACAGGTAGCATTGGATAAATATAATAAAAAATAACTAAAATACCGATTTTAATATAAAACAAAAAGCCCCCCTCAGACTGCCTGTACCCTCTGTGAGTACCTGTGCCCTGCGGGTACGAGGGGGAAACAAGTCGAAGGGTTAATCAAAGATTTAAAATTTGATTAAGATATAAAGATTTGAGTTTATCCCTCCCTTACTCTCCGAGCAAAGTGCCCTGCGGGTACGGGCAGTCATCTTACGATGCCAGCTCCCCCATCTGGAGGAGCCTAAGATAAAGATTTGAACGAAGCGCAAAAAAGCCCACCTCAGACGAGGGGGGTGGTGAAGGCGAAGCCTGAACCGGGGGGAGGGACAAGCGAAGAGTAGAATTTTATTCAATTGCCGGATTTGAACAAAGTGCAGTTTGTCCTGACGACGGAGGGGGAGATGAACAAAGTAGAATATTTGAGCTAAGCGCAGTTTATCCTGACGGCAGAGGAAATTTTTTTCTTTTAAACATACAATTTATGAAAATGTAACACACATGTAATAATCATGCGGTATCATCATTTCAGTTTAATGCTCTGCTCCTTTCGGCAGGCCTGAGAGGTCCATATGTTCTATCTCAAAATATCCCTTCTGGCGGTTTTCGCCGTACTCATCGTATCGGTTATTCTGTGGGAAAAGAGAAAGAAAAAACGCACGGATAGTAAAACGGTGAAAGAGGCGAAAATTAAAGAAAAAGACGCGGAAGAGGTTTCCGAAGAAAAAGAGAACGGTGAAGAGGACTATATGACCTTGGGCATGTCCATCGGCATGAGTCTTGGTGCGGCTATAGGTGTGATAATCGCAGAAGACAACTCCATTGCTTTAGGTATTAGCTTGGGAATGCTGATTGGCATGGTGACAGGCATGATGGTAGGACAGAACGTTAAAAAGAGATAGGATTTAGCCGTCCTGAATATAAAAAGAGCTCCCCGGCGGATGTAAGCCGATAGGGAGTGTTTTTTTGCGCTACTTTAAAGAATATTTATGACTTCTCCCGCCTTTTCCATTCTGTCGAGTTCGACGAAAGAATCGAGCGCTATCCTTATCTGTCTTTCCATTGAGCTTTCATAGAGTTTTCGCGCCTCCTTTGCGGTGTCGTCGCTTCCGCAGGTGCAGATGCATCCGCCCCTTATTCCGTAACGCTGGCAGGTTGTTATGACGGCGGAGGATTCCATCTCTATATTCATTATGTTTATATCTTTGAGCTTCTGCAAAAATTCCGGCGTCTCGCCGTAAAACCCGTCGACGGTCGCGGTTATTCCGGTATGGACCTTTGCATCGGTGCCCTCAACATATTTCCTGGCGGTTTTTACGAGCGCCGTCACCAAATCCAAATCGGCTATGGCGGGATATCCCTTCGGCACGAAAAATTCGGTCGTTCCTTCGTATTTTGCGCTGCCGAGGGTTACCGCGATGTCTCCCTCCTTTATATCATCCCGGAGAAGGAAACCGCTTCCGGTCCTGAGCAAAACCTTTGCGCCTATCTGGGCGAGCTCCTCACAGACAATGGCGGCGGAGGGACAGCCCATTCCGGTGGAACACACCGAAACCGAAAGCCCCTTGTAGCTGCCGGTATATATTTTTATCTCCCGGTTATGTGAGATGAGCTTCGATTCGTCGAAAAATGACGCAACCAAATCGCACCTGAAAGGGTCTCCGGGGACTATGACGTATTCCCCGATGTCGCCTCTTCGCGCCTGAAGGTGTAAACGCAGGGGATTCGGGTCCGAAGGATCGTATTTTATCGTACTCATATTAAACCTCGCCAAATAGCTGTTCGTTTACCGCCGTTTATTTTAAATAACGGGGCCTTTGACCCATATATCGATATGTCTGTAATATCCAATCGCCTCGTTTTTGGTGGGCATGCCGGAAAGAACTTTAAGCATAAATTCAAAAGCTTCTTCGCCGACCTCCTCCACGGATTTTTCGCCGCTTAAAATTAACCCCGCATTTATATCCATGTCGTTGCTCATGTTTCTATAGGTTATCGGGTTTCCGCAAATCTTTATAACCGGCATTGTCGGAAATCCCTGCGGTGCGCCTCTGCCGGTTGAAAAAAGCATAACCTGAGATCCCGTAGCGGCCATCCCCGTCAGTATTTCGGGCTCTCTTCCGGGGGTGTCCTTTATCCAAAGTCCTTTTCTTTTGCCTATCGGCTCGTGGTATTCGAGAATGCCCTGTATGGGCCTGTGCCCCGATTTAACAATCGCGCCCAAACTTTTTTCTTCTATCGAGCTGAGCCCACCCTTTATATTGCCGGGAGTGGGCTGACCTTTTCTCATATCCACGCCTACCGCATTTGCCCGCTCTTCCAAATCCTTTACCAGTTTTATGATATTTTTGCCGACTTCTTCGCTTACGGCGCGTTTTGCCAATATATGTTCCGCCCCTATAAATTCGGTAACCTCTCCGAAGACCACCGTTCCGCCCAGGTCGACGATTTTATCTGCGACATAACCGATAACGAGGTTTGAAGCCATCCCCGAGGTTGCGTCGGAGCCGCCGCATTTTATGGACATGACTATATTTGAAAGATCCGCGTCTTCCCTGGTCATTCCGCCTATTGCCTGCGCCAGCTTTTGCGCTTTGTTTATTCCCTCCGCAACGGCATTGCTGTAACCGCCCAGTTCCTGAATGCAGATAATTTCCACCGGTTTCCCCGTTGCAGTAAGTTCGTTATACAGCCTTTCGGTGTCGGTTCCCTCGCATCCGAGGCTCACTATCAGCACCGCGCCCGCATTCGGGGATTTTCCCAGCGAAATGAGCGTTTCGCTAACTGTTTTCAAGTCCGGTTCGAGCTGGCAGCATCCCTGATGGTGAAAGAAACCCCGCGTGTTCGGCACGTTGTCAACTATGGTGTCGACCACGTCGTTTGCACACATTACGCTGGGAATTACGGCTACTAAATTTCTTGAACCGAAGGTGTTGTCGCTTCTTTTATATCCCTTAAACTTCATATCCTTTTCTCTCCCGCCAAATCTCCCCGCCCGCGCAGACTCTCAAGATTATGCAGATGAACATAATCTCCCTTTTTTATATCCGAGCTGGCGCCGCCGATGCTCTCTCCGTATTTAACGATATTGTCGCCGGTATTGATATCGCAAACGGCGATTTTATGTCCGTAGGGTATATCGTCCGATGATATAATGCTTTCTTCCTTTCCCGACTTGTCCAGTACGGTTATCAAATCGCCTTTTTTTACGTCGCGGAATATTGTCGCAACATTATCCCTGTCGCTCGCTTTTATACCGATTATTCTCTCCATTTAACCCTCCCGGCTTTATTGCATGGGTGTTGCGATACCGCAGTTTCGAAAGAAATTTCGAGTTTTATATTTAACCGCTTCTTATAATCTTTTCTCAATTATCATAATATCACGAATATGGGATTATTCGGCAACGGATTGAGAATTTGTTGCCGGGATTTCGGTAAAACACGGGGAGAAAAAGGATATATGAGATAAAAAACCTCAAATATGTGTTATCATTTCCGAAAAGGAAAGATTAAAGGCGGGACAGGATATGCAACTGACGGTTAAAAAGTTTGACGAGCTGGAGACGGATGAGCTTTTTTCGATATATAAACTGCGCATGGAGGTGTTTATAGTCGAGCAGAACTGTCCCTACCGGGATATAGACGACTATGACAAAGAGGCATACCACGTTTATCTTAAAGAGGACGGGGATATAGTTGCGTATCTAAGACTCCTGCCAAAAGGCGTGAGGTTTAGCGAAGTCTCAATCGGAAGGGTCATAGCCGTAAAACGCCGGATGGGATACGGAAGCCGTATAGTAAAAGCCGGCATAGATGCCGCGAAGGAAAAACTGGACCCCGATAGGATAATCATAGAGGCGCAGGTTTACGCAAAGGGACTCTACGAAAAACTCGGATTTGTAAAGACTTCCGAAGAATTTTTGGAGGACGACATCCCTCATATTCAGATGACCCTAAATCTTAAATAACGGGAAATAAAAAAGAGAGGGCGGTTTGCCCTCTCTTTTTTGAAAATGATTCTAAAATAATCAAACCCGATTATCCGCCGGATTTCAGGACTTCGGTTTTGTGAAAAAGTCGAACATTTCATTTGCCGCTTCCTTATCCTCTTCCGACAATTCCGACTTGCCGAAGACATCGTTCATAACGTCCTTTACATCATCCGCAGATTCGCCGCCTTCCCAGGCGGAATAGTCATCCAGTTTACCCGCCACGCAACCTTTAAGGTTTGAAAAAATACTCATAATCATCAATGCGGTCAAACAGAAAATCACCATTTTTCTCATCATCATTTCCTCCTCAATTCAAACGGGGAAATCGGCGGTTTACGGGTTTTTTGATATTTTCGTTCACCATTAAAATTTAAATCGACAGTCAATCCCGCAAACACCGAATAACATCGTACAACGCTGTTGATTTTCAGATTATATGATAAGTTGATTATCTGACGGGACAATTATTCTTAAATTAATTTTATCAGGAAACAGAGTATTTTCAATAAAAAAATAAAAGAGAGGGCGGTTTGTCCTCTCTTTTATATTTAACGGTGTTAAAGGCTTATTCCAGATACTTTAGCTCATTTAAAGCGTTGAAGACCGCCTTTTCGAGGGGAGCCCCGCCGAATACATAATCCACGGTGTTTCTGAAAAGAATATCATGTCTCTCGTAATCGATGAGTATCGGAGTTTTGAGGTTGTCATAAAGGGGTTCGAAGTCATATTCGTAAGGTTTAAAACCGCCTTTTAAGTTGTAGTATTCTTCGTTGAAAATGAGTTTGTCAAAATGTTCCTTTCTTTCGTTCGCTTCATCGGGAGAGAGGGGGAAGTAATCGTAGGTATAATTGTCTGTCTGATAATCGCTGTAGAGAAATTCAACAAACGCCCTGGCTTCGTCGGGAACTTCAGTTTTTGCATTTATGACGGCCGCGTCAACCGGCAGGAAGACATCGGGTCTTAACAGCTTCAGAGAATAATCTTTCAGGGGATAGGGAACGTTAAACATCGTTTCCTCGTCCATTTTGAAGCCGTGGAGGGAGTATATAAAATCGGGGATATTTCCGCTGAAGACTATTGCAATCGGGAAAACCGTCTCGGTTTCTCCCGTAAAATAGGTTTTGTCCGGTCCGAACACCCCGGTGCCCATAAAGTGAAGACCCATTATATCGCGACCGGTGAGGTCGTAGTAGAGGTTTTCCGGACTCGTCGCCGCGAGTACTAACTTTTCGGTATCCTTCATGAAATCCTCAATCAGTTTTTCGTCGGGCATGCCGCTATTAAGCCTGTCGGCATAATAAATATAAGCGGTGTCGAAAAGCGTCTCCGGCTGGGTGTATTCAACCGCGGGGAAAGCCGTTTCGCAGTATGAAATAAGAGAATCGAGATCCTTTATCTTGTCGAGGTCGGCGGGTTTGCCGTATATAATCGGCAATCTGATGTTTAAGGGTGCGCCGAAACGGCCTTTGTCGTTTGCGAGAGCGTTGCCGACGGCTTTCGGGATGTCGTCGTCGAATTTATCGCCGAGTTCGAGGAAAAGGCCCTTATCTATTCCGCCTTTAAAGACTCCCGCCGGCGCGATAACCAC
>JGI24710J26742_10003137_pt1 | contig 14159 bp, 9 predicted proteins | sample BioPla2DNA2_FD_26742 | JGI IMG/M metagenome (IMG submission 26742) | reverse complement strand
GATCACATTGAAGAGCCCATCAATGCCATTTTCTGGATTATGAAAGATGATTCCCTACCTCCATTGATTAAGGTAAATGACCCATTAATGGCAGCGACAATGGGTTGTACTTTGATGACAAAACGTTCAAGCGCTGAAAATATCGAAGGTAATAAACAAACACTTGTTATCGAACCATTTGCAAATCCATTTAGGGTCTACCCATTAGTTGAAGATTATCAAAAATTCCGTTCTTTATTTGAAGGCGATGTTGATTGTTACATCATTAATACGGGAACTTACTTGGGACAAAGTATTCCAAAAGAAGTTACTCTTGGAATCATTGAAAAAATTGTTGATGGTGATACTGAATTCAAAGATTTCGGAACAATTGAAGGCTTTGAATACCTAGATTTACCAGATTATCCTGTTCATGAATTTGATAATAAATACAAACAACTGATTCGTTCTCGCATGCAGTTCCGTTTGAATTATCTATTGTCATTTAACCAAAATAATCCAAAACTTGCTTTGCCAGTTGAAGCTATTTCACGTTTGGAAAAAGTCATTAATAATTTGAAATAATTTTTAAATCCTTGAGAGAAGTCTCAAGGATTTTTTATGCTTTTGAGTGAGGTATAGAACTTACTTATATATACTTATAACAACAAAAAATATCATAAGTTATAGAATTTTCAGAAAATATATTGAATTTATTTTTTGTTTGTGTTTTAATGTGTTTTATATTGGTTGAACCAATATGCAAAACTTTTTTTGGAGGTTTATTTATGGGAAAAAAAGAACGTTTCTCGTTGAGAAAGTACAAGGTCGGATTGGTTTCTGTGTTGATTGGAGCAGTCTTTTTAGCGGGGCATGTAGCAGCTGATGAGGTTAATTCTACGGTACAGCCTAATCAGGTGGGAGCAGAACAGGTTGTTCAAGTAGTTGATAGCAGTCAGGCGGTAGATGAAACTCAAGTTGAGCTTGCTACAGAACAAACATCAGAAGTTTTGTCTCAGACTGTTAATCAAGGTGATGTCACTTTGTCTGACAATCAAGAAGCAAGTCTTCCTGCAGAAAATGAAGTGACTGACAACGCTCAAGATGAAATTAGTACTGTCAGCAATCAAATACTTGAAGCGCCAGCACAGCAAGATGAAAGTCAGGAAAAACAATCAGAAACCCCACAAAGTATCGATACTGATGAGCAAATCAAAGTTCCAGAGGTTTGGGAGAGCGGCTATAAAGGTCAAGGAACTGTTGTAGCAATCATTGATTCAGGTTTGGATGTTGATCATGATGTTTTGCACATCACAGATCCATCAAAAGCAAAATACAAGAGTCAAGAGGAAATGGATGCGGCTAAAGCTGCTGCAGGCATTACTTACGGAAAATGGTTTAATGACAAGGTTATTTTCGGTTATAACTACGTTGATGGAAATACCAATTTGAAAGAGGGAATTGAAGATTCTCATGGTATGCACGTTACGGGTATTGCAGCTGGTAACCCAACTCAAAAAGCTGGAGATGAGTATATCTATGGTGTGGCACCAGAAGCTCAAGTCATTTTCTTGCGAGTCTTTTCAGATTTGAAAAATACAACTGGTCCGGCATTGTATGTTAGAGCAATCGAAGACGCTGTTAAGCTTGGAGCAGATTCTATTAATCTAAGCCTCGGTAGTACCACGGGTTCAACAGCAAATATTGAGGAGAGCCTGCTTGAGGCTATTGAAGCAGCCCAACGAGCAGGTGTAACGGTTGTTATTTCAGCAGGGAACGATGGGGCATTTGGTGATGGTCAAAAACCTTTTGCTGAAAATATTGATTATGGCTTAGTTGGCAATCCTTCAACAGCAAAAGGAGCTATTTCTGTTGCGTCTTACAATAGCGATTATACCAGAGGTCAAGCCATTACGTTTATTGGAATGGAGAATAATGCGGACTTAAACTACGGAAGATGCCCATTTTCTGACCCAAATAAAAGTGAAAAGAAATTTGAAATTGGCAGAGATTATGACTATGTCTACGTAGGTACAGGTACAGCAGAAGAAGTGCAAGGGGTTGATTTAACAGGAAAAATTGCTCTTATTAAGCGTGGTGGTTTAACCTTCTCTGAAAAAATTGCTAACGCTATTGCTCAAGGAGCTGAAGGAGTCGTTATTTTTAACAACGACCCTCAAGGAGCAAATATCAGCATGTCTCTTGATGATACAGCTGTTGCTATTCCAGCCGTATTTATTCCATATAAATTTGGTAATGCTCTTGCAAACGGTAATTATAAAATTCGTTTCAATGGTAATCTTGAAAAATTTGATAATATTGAAGCTGGGCGTTTTTCAAGTTTTAGTAGCTGGGGATTGACGAGTGATGGTGAGTTAAAACCTGATGTTTCAGCACCAGGAGGAAGCATTTATTCATCGTTTAATGATGGTCAATATGGTTTGATGAGTGGTACAAGTATGGCTGCTCCTCACGTAACAGGTGTTGTAGCTTTGGTTAAGCAGTACCTCAAGGAAAAATACCCAGAAAAATCAGATGCCGAATTAGCTTATTTGGTAAAAGCTTTGATTATGAGTAATGCTAAGGCGCATTATGATGAACAAGCAGGTGAATTCAGTTCGCCACGCCAACAAGGTGCAGGGCTAGTTGATACAGCATCAGCTATTAGTTCTGGTTTATATCTGACAGGTGATGACGGTTACGGCAGTATCACTCTGGGAAATGTTGGAGATACTTTTAGTTTTGATGTAACTATTCATAACATTAGCGATCAAGATAAGACATTAACCTATGAAACAAATCTTCAAACAGATGCTGTCGAGGATGGTAAGATTACTTTATCACCACGACACTTGGCAACTATCGCTGGTAAAACGATTACTGTGAAGGCTAACAGTTCTGAAAAAGTAACGATTACTGTTGATGCACGTCAATTTGCTGACTTGTTAACAAAAGAAATGCCAAATGGTTATTATCTTGAAGGATTTGTTCGCTTCTTGGATTCGGTTGATTTTGCTGAAGTTGTCAGCCTTCCGTTTGTTGGATTTAGAGGTGATTTCCAAAATCTAGCTGTTGTGGAAGATCCTGTCTACAAATTGGTGGCTGATAGTAAAGAAGGTTTTTATCTAGAAATTGATGGTGACCATATTGTTTCTGGTTCTGATAATACGACAGCTTTGCTAACAAATTCGACTGATAGTTCAAAACCAATCGTTCTCGGTACTTATGCCAACAATGCTGGAGACTTTGTCTTGCACGTTGATGAAAATAGCACAACTCGACTTGCTATTTCACCAAATAATGACGGCAAGCAAGATTTCGTAGCTTTCAAAGGTGTCTTTTTGAGAAATTACACGGATGCTAGCGCTGCAGTATATGCAGCAGATGATGTCAATTTTGAGCATCCTTTATGGCAAAGTGAGACTTTTTCTGGAGTCAAAAATTATAAGAGCGAAAGAGGTTCAACAGCTCTTTCATCAACGATTTGGTATGGTGATAATCTGGACGGTAAGGACTTGTCAGATGGTTTATACAAGTATGTCTTGACTTACTATCCAACCGTTATTGGTGCACAAGCTCAACATTTAGCATTTGATATTATTGTCGATCGCAAAAATCCAGTTATCACAACAGCAACTTATGATGAAGCTAGCCGAAACTTTAATCCTAGAAAAGCTTTAGATGATGGTTCAGGCGTTTTACGTGGACGTGTTTATTATATTGATGACCATTACACTCCTGTTTATCTTGAACAAAATCCAGATGGCTCATTTACTTTGCCGCTTGATGCTGCTTCGCTAGAAGATTTTTACTATGTGGTAGAAGATTTTGCTGGCAATACGGAAACGGCTAAAGTTAGTGATTTGGTCAATGTCGGAAATGAAAGTGGGCGCGTTACAATTAACCTTCTTGATGGTCAGACAAATGTTGCAAGTTATGTTGATTATACGTTTATTGTCAAAGACCATGATGGTAATGTTATCACTGATTTGAAGTATTATGGCAATGATTTATCTACGGTTAATTTGCCATTTGGTGATTACACTGTAGAACTTGCACTTTATGATACAGATGCTGCCGAATTAGCTGGTCCAACTAGCCAAGTTATTAATCTTTCAGATGCAGATAGTTACAAAACAGTGAATTTCTATGTTCATACGCGTAATCAGGCAGCATTGGTACTTGATTTTGATAAGGAACTTCCAAAAGGTACAACAGTTTCTATTTCAAATAAAAATGGCAAACTGACAGTTATTCCAGCAGCAAGATATGCTAAGAAAGATTATGGTAAAAACGTATATGTTGGAGACTACACATTAGAATTGCCACTTCCAGTTGGTTATGAGCTTTATGAGGATCCACATTTCACAGTTGTTTATGGAAAACAAAATCATATTGCTTTTAGTATTATTGATAAAACTGCTTTGATTGCGGCGACACAAGCAACAAATGGTATTGAAAATGAAGCGCGTTATTATAATGCTTCACTAGAAAAACTCTTAGCTTATCGAGATGCATTGACAAGCGCGCAAGCCATTTTGTCAGGAAAATACACACAAGTAGAAGTTGATGCAGCACTTCAAGTATTACAAGACGCTATTGAAGCTTTAGATGGCAAAACGACAGACTTTAAGGCATTGACTGAAGAAGATAGTCAGTTTCAAGCAGAACAAGAAGACCCAGCTTATTACAATGCTGGAGTCGCAGCACGTAACACTTATGACACTCAGTATCGTAAAGCGAATTTAGTGCTTGCAAAAGGTTCAGTAACCCAAGAAGAAGTTGATGCAACATTGAAAAATTTGCAATCTGCGCGTGAAGCTCTTGATGGAAAGGCAACAGATTTCCGAGCACTTTCAAATCTTTCAAACAAATCAAAAGTCTTGAAAGTCACATCAGCAAAATATAAAAATGCAAGTGAATCAGCAAAAACAGCCTATAATCAAGCTTTAGTCGAAGCACAAGCTGTTTTGAGCAATTCAGAAGCAACTCAAGGTGAGGTCGATGCTGCCTTAGCTAACCTAAAAGCGGCAGAAGCTGAGCTTGATGGAAAAGAAAATCAAACCACATCTACTCAAACTGAGCTTAATGATTTCATTCCAAAAGAGGTTATTAAGAGTGAAACACCACCACAATCGATGAGAACTCAAAGTGCCAGTGAGAAAGGAGGAGAGGTAGTAGCCCTAGGGGTGAATAAACGAGGTTTAGCAGGAAAATCTGCTTCGACACTTAAACAAACCAAAGAGATTGCTTACCTTCCTACGACATCTAGTCAATCAGAATCATTCTTAGTTTCATTAGGATTTGTAATCTTAGCAGGTGTTTCCTTTATCTGGGAAAAACGAAAACATAAACAAGAATAAAAAATAATGCATAGCCTAGATGGCTATGCATTTTTGGATATTATTTTTTCAAATGAAGTTCTTGTTTTTTAAGATAAACTTCTGAGACATCAGCGAATTTTTTAAGTTTTTTCAAGTCTTCTTTGTGGCTGACAAATGTGATAACAACACCGGATTTGCCCATGCGTCCAGTTCGTCCAGCACGGTGTGTGTAAGTTTCTTTATCACGAGCGACTTCAAAATTGATGACATATTCAAGGTTATCAATATCAATACCACGTGCCACCAAATCTGTTCCTAAAAGAAGTGAGATATCATGATTCTTGAATTTTTCAAGGATGACTTTACGGAATTTTACGTTGATATCTGAGGCTAAAGAAACAGCAGATGCACGGTTGAATTGCAAGCGTTCTTCCGCAGCACCGAGGTCTGAAAGGCTATTGAAGAAGACAAGACCACGAAAATCAGGAATGTTTGCGAATTTACGAAGCAATTCAACACGGTCGCGCTTGTCAACTGAAATGTAGTAGTGAGCAATCTGGTCAAGTTTTTGGTCAGAAAGATCGATAGTAATCGTATTTTCAGCTAAAACTTCAGGATCAACTTTATCTGTTGCACTCATGTAAATCATTTGATGGTCGCGCGGAACACGGTGAATGATATTTTCAACAAAATGATATTGAGAGTCACTTAATAATTCATCAAATTCATCTAGGATGATAGTGTCAACATTCATCATTTTGATTTTCTTTAGTTTGACAAGTTCAAAGACACGCCCTGGTGTTCCAATTAAAATTTCAGGACCTTTTTTCAAACGTTCGATTTGGCGTTTTTGGCTAGAACCTGAAATGAAAAGTTGTGTTGATAGATTTAAAGGCTCAGCCCATGTTTTGGTAACGTCAAAGATTTGTCCAGCTAGCTCAGTATTTGGCGCTAAAATAAGTAATTGTTGTGATTTTTTAGGTTTTAATTTTAGCAATGCTGGAAACAAGTAAGCTAATGTTTTACCTGTACCTGTCGGGCTAATACCAAGAAGGTTATCTCCTTGTGAAATTGGTTCAAAGACTTGTTTTTGAATGTCTGTTAGTTCAGAAAAGCCTGCTTCTTTTAGTTGGTCTTGCCATACTTGTGGAAATTGTGAAATCATAGTTTTCCTTTTCTTTGTATAAGTTCTTTACCCCATTATAACATATAAAAAGTCAACTTTTTTCAAATAAAAGACAAGTAAGGGATTACAATATTTGAAAAATTTAAAAAAAGTAGTAGAATAGATAGGAAATATTTTTTATTTGGAGTAATAAATGCGTAAAAAACCTATTATTATTGGTGTTACTGGTGGATCTGGTGGCGGAAAGACCAGCGTTTCTAAAGCAATTTTGGCTAACTTCCAAGATCAAAAAATTGCAATGATTCAACACGATTCTTACTACAAAGATCAAAGTCATTTGACTTTTGAAGAACGTGCTACAACTAACTATGACCACCCACTTGCTTTTGATACAGATTTGATGATTGAACACATCAACGAATTGATTGCAGGTCGTCCAGTTGATATTCCAATTTATGACTACACATTGCACACACGTAGTGATAAAACATACCGTCAAGAACCTCAAGACGTTATTATCGTTGAAGGTATCATGGTTCTTGAAGACAAACGTCTTCGTGACTTGATGGATATCAAACTTTTCGTTGACACTGATGATGATATTCGTATTATCCGTCGTATTAAACGCGATATGGAAGAACGTGGACGTAGCCTTGACAGTGTTATTGAACAATACACTTCAGTGGTTAAACCAATGTTCCACCAATTTATCGAACCAACAAAACGTTATGCTGACATCATCATTCCTGAAGGTGCTTCAAACGTTGTTGCGATTGACGTTATTAACACTAAGATTGCAGCGATTTTGAAAGAAAACGAAGAATAAGAAGGGGCTGGTTACACCAGCTCTTTTACTTTTTGTAAATATTTTCAGAAAATTTATTTTATTTTGATTATTCTGTTGACTTTTAATTAATAAAAGAGTATTATGTAAAAAAACGAAAAACATCGAAGGGAAAAAAGTCAATGACATTCACAACAATGACAGTCTTGCTATTGCGTGATGAGGGCTAGTGCATAAGAGCATTAGTCCTGTTTGGCTTACCAAGCGGGATGAAAACATCTCGCTTAATCGTGAGATGTTTTTATTTTTATCTTAATGTTTTTGCTAGAATTAGAAAGAGGTTACTATGCGTAAAGTTGAATTTCTTGATACCACTCTTCGTGACGGTGAACAGACCCCAGGCGTGAATTTTTCTGTGAAAGAAAAAGTTGCTATTGCAAAGCAGCTTGAAAAATGGGGAATTGCATCTATTGAAGCTGGTTTTCCAGCAGCAAGTCCAGATTCATTTGAAGCGGTTCGTCAAATTTCAGAAGCAATGACAACAACTGCAGTGTCTGGTTTAGCACGTTCTGTTAAGTCAGATATTGATGCGTGTTATGAAGCATTGAAAGATGCTAAATACCCACAATGTCATGTCTTCATTGCTACAAGTCCTATTCACCGTGAATACAAATTGAAAAAGACAAAAGAAGAAATTCTTGATATCATCAAAGAGCATGTAACTTATGCGCGTAGTAAATTTGATGTGGTTGAATTTTCACCAGAAGATGCCACACGTACTGAACTTGATTATCTGCTTGAGGTAGTTCAAACAGCGGTTGATGCAGGGGCTACTTACATCAATATTCCTGATACTGTCGGCTTTACGACACCAGAAGAGTTCGGAAATATCTTTAAATATCTTATTGAAAATGTAACATCTGACCATGAGATTATTTTTAGCCCGCACTGCCACGATGACCTTGGTATGGCAACGGCTAATACGCTAGCAGCTATTAAAAATGGAGCTGGTCGTGTTGAAGGTACGGTAAATGGAATCGGAGAACGAGCTGGTAACGTAGCACTCGAAGAAATTGCTGTTGCTCTTAACATTCGCGAAGACTACTACCAAGCAACCTCTGATATTGTTCTTAACGAAACGGTTAACACTTCAGAATTGATTTCTCGCTTCTCAGGAATTCCAATTCCTAAAAATAAAGCAGTGGTCGGTGGCAATGCCTTCTCACACGAATCAGGTATTCACCAAGATGGTGTGCTTAAAAATCCTCTTACTTATGAAATCATTACGCCAGAGCTTGTCGGTGTTAAGCATAACTCACTTCCTCTTGGTAAACTTTCGGGTCGCCATGCCTTTGTTGAAAAACTTAAAGAGTTGGAGCTTGCTTTTGAAGAAGCAGAAATCAAACCACTCTTTAGCAAATTCAAAAAATTGGCTGATAAGAAAACGGAAATCACAGATGCTGATATCAGAGCTTTGGTTGCTGGTACAGAGATTGAAAATCCAGAAGGCTTCCATTTTGGAGATTTGAAACTCACATCTAACGCTGATGAAACCGTCACTGCAGAAGTTAGCATGGTAAATGCTGATGGAGAAGAGGTTGAAGTTCTAGCTGATGGTAAAGGTTCTGTTGAAGCAGTCTACAATGCGGTTGATAAATTCTTTAATCAAAAAGTTCGTCTTCTCAGCTATACAATGGATGCTGTGACTGATGGCATTGATTCTCAAGCTCGCGTGTCTGTATCAGTTGAAAACAGTGATTCAGGTACGATTTTTAATGCTTCAGGTATTGATTTTGATGTGTTAAAAGCAGGTGCGATTGCTTACGTGAATGCAAATGCGCTTGTTCAAAAAGAAAATGCGGGAGAAATTGGCAAATCTGTTTCATTTCGTGATGTGCCAACAAATGACTAAGAAAGGAAGTCGCGTGAAAATTTGATTATTTCACGCAAGGGATAAAGATGACTAAAAAAATTGTAACGTTAGCAGGAGACGGAATTGGTCCAGAGATTATGGCAGCAGGTCTTGAAGTTCTCGAAGCTGTCGCTAATAAAATTGGTTTTGATTATGATATTGATGCTAAACCTTTTGGTGGTGCGGGGATTGATGCCTGTGGGCATCCTCTGCCAAAAGACACTTTAGATGCGGCAAAAGCAGCGGATGCTATTTTGTTGGCAGCAATCGGTGGACCAAAATATGACAATGCGACAGTTCGACCAGAACAAGGTCTTCTTGCCATCCGTAAAGAATTGAATCTTTTTGCCAATATTCGTCCCGTTCGAATTTTTGACGCGCTAAAACACTTGTCACCATTAAAACCTGAACGCATTGAAGGTGTCGATTTTGTGGTGGTACGTGAATTGACAGGAGGCATTTATTTTGGTGAACACAAATTAGAAGATGAAGCTGCGCGTGACATCAACGATTATTCAGCCCAAGAAATCCGTCGTATCATCCGTAAAGCTTTTGAACTAGCCCAAGTCCGTGGCAAGAAAGTCACTAGCATCGATAAACAAAATGTTTTGGCAACGTCAAAATTATGGCGTAAAGTTGCTGAAGAAGTTGCTCTAGAATTTCCTGATGTGACTTTGGAGCATCAATTGGTTGATAGCGCAGCTATGATTATGATTACTAACCCAGCTCGTTTTGATGTTATCGTTACTGAGAACTTATTCGGTGATATTTTGTCAGATGAGTCAAGTGTCCTTCCTGGTACGCTTGGTGTGATGCCATCGGCTAGCCATTCAGAAAATGGTCCAAGCCTTTATGAACCTATCCATGGTTCTGCCCCAGATATTGCTGGAAAAGGCATTGCAAATCCAGTCAGCATGATTTTGTCTGTAGCGATGATGCTTCGTGAAAGTTTTGGAGAATTAGCTGGTGCTGAAATGATTGAAGAAGCAGTTGATAAGACTTTTAACCAAGGCATTTTGACACGAGATTTAGGAGGTCAGGCGACTACAGCTGAAATGACAGCAGCCATTATTGCAAATCTATGAGTATAAAACAGTATGTCGTCTTTGTTTTCATTTTATGGAATGTTTTTGTCTTTATCACATATGGTGTTGATAAGATTAGGGCTATCAAGGGAAAATGGCGAATTCCAGAGAAAACCTTATTATGGGAGAGCATCTTATTTGGCGGTTTAGGTGCTTTTCTGGGCGGTAGTTTCTTTCATCATAAAACCTTAAAATGGTATTTTAGAGCTTGTTGGTATCTTGGAATTATCATCAATGTTGTTTTTGCCTATTGGTGTTTCATGATGTGGAAATGATGACAAGGACAGTGGAGGAAAATATGAGCGGAAAATCGATTTTTGATAAGCTTTGGGAGCGTCATGTGATTACAGGTGAAGAAGGCGAACCTCAGCTTATGTATGTTGACCAGCATTATATTCATGAAGTGACAAGTCCGCAAGCCTTTCAAGGGCTTCGTGATGCTGGACGAAAGGTACGTCGACCTGAGTTAACATTTGGTACAACAGACCATAATGTGCCAACAGTAGATATTTTTAATATCCGTGATTTGATTTCTAAAAATCAAATTGACACGCTTGCTAGAAATGTCGAAGAATTTGGTATTGATGCTGCAACGCATGGGACTGAGCGTCAAGGGATTGTTCATATGGTTGGTCCAGAAACAGGACGCAGTCAACCTGGAAAATTTATTGTCTGCGGGGACAGCCATACAGCGACTCACGGTGCTTTTGGTGCGATTGCTTTTGGTATCGGTACTTCAGAAGTTGAGCATGTGTTTGCGACACAATGTATCTGGCAAGTGAAACCTAAAAAAATGAAAGTTGAATTTGTCGGGAAACCACAAAAAGGTGTGTATTCAAAAGACTTTATCCTTGCTTTGATTGCCAAGTACGGTGTTGATGCTGGTGTCGGATATGCGGTCGAATATTGTGGTGAAGCCATTGATGCTCTTTCAATGGATGAACGTATGACCATTGCTAATATGTCCATCGAATTTGGTGCGAAAATGGGCTTGATGAACCCAGACCAAAAAACATTTGACTATGTTAAAGGTCGTGAAGCAGCACCTAAAGGTGAGAAATTTGACCAAGCAGTAGAAGATTGGAAAACGTTGGTTTCTGACCCTGATGCCAAATACGACAAAGTTATCACTATCGACGTATCGGAATTGGCACCAATGGTGACTTGGGGAACCAACCCTGAAATGGGCGTTGAATTTGGTCAACCATTCCCAGAAATTAAAGACATGAATGATGAACGTGCTTATCACTACATGGACATAAAACCTGGTGATAAAGCTGAAGATATCGACCTTGGTTATGTCTTCATCGGTTCTTGTACCAATGCTCGATTGTCAGATCTTCAATTGGCAGCGAAGATTGTTAAAGGAAAACATATTTCGCCAAAATTGACAGCAATTGTTGTACCGGGATCTCGTCCAGTTAAGAAAGAAGCAGAGCGTCTTGGACTTGATAAAATTTTTACGGATGCCGGTTTTGAGTGGCGTGAACCTGGTTGCTCAATGTGTCTTGGTATGAACCCAGACCATGTGCCAGAAGGTGTTCATTGTGCTTCAACAAGTAATCGTAATTTTGAAGGTCGCCAAGGATTTGGAGCTCGTACTCACCTTTGTAGTCCAGCCATGGCAGCGGCGGCAGCGATTGCCGGAAAATTTGTCGATGTACGTCAATTATCAGAAATTCAGTAAAGGAGAGAAATGATGGAAAAATTTACAGTTTACACCGGGAAATCTGTTCCTTTGATGAATGATAACATTGATACTGACCAGCTTATTCCAAAGCAATTTCTAAAGGCAGTTGACAAAAAAGGGTTTGGGAAAAATCTTTTGTTTGAGTGGCGTTATTTGAATGATAATTACGATGAAAATCCAGATTTTATCTTTAATAAACCCGAGTACAGAGATGCCACAATCTTGATTTCAGGTGACAATTTTGGCTCAGGGTCATCGCGTGAACACGCTGCTTGGGCGCTGGAAGATTACGGCTTTCGTTGTGTGATTGCAGGTTCATTTTCAGATATTCATTACAACAATGAGTTGAAAAATGGGATGCTTCCAATTGTTCAGCCGCTGGAAGTTCGTCAGAAACTAGCAGCACTTCCTGCAGGTGAAGAAATTACTATTGATTTACCAAATCAAGTTATCAAATCTTCAGCAGGTGAATTTCCATTTGAGATTGATGGTGAGTGGAAACGTAAGTTAGTTCTAGGTCTGGATGATATTGGTATTACTCTTCAGTATGAAGACTTGATTTCAACTTACGAAAAAAATCGTCCAAGTTATTGGCAATAATAGATTGTCGCAGTCATTTAATCATATAAAGAATCTGGGATAAAATTGTCTCAGATTTTTTNGTGAATTAGCTTTCAAGACAAATGACGTTNCCTNATTTTTTTGATATAATTAACCTTATGGAAAATACTAAGAAAATTGAGAATTATGAAATCATGTTAGCGCAAGCAAATGCTTTATTTGCTAACGAAANAAACTTGTTGTCAAACCTTTCAAATGCTAGCGCACTTTTGAAGATGACCTTGCCAAATTCTGTTTTTACTGGCTTTTACCTTTTCAANGGTGAAGAATTGCTTCTTGGACCATTTCAAGGTGGGGTATCTTGTGTGCACATNAANCTTGGTAAGGGTGTATGCGGTGAATCAGCTCAAAATCGTGAAACAATGATTGTNGCTGACGTTACAAAACACGCAAACTATATCGCTTGTGATTCAGCTGCCATGAGTGAAATTGTAGTACCAATGGTNAANGATGGAAAATTAGTTGGTGTCTTAGACCTAGATTCACGCTTGACAGATGACTATGATGCGATTGACCAAGAATATCTTGAAAAATTTGTGGCTGTACTTATCGAAAAATCATATTGGAATCTAGATATGTTTGGAGTTGAAAAATAATGTATCAAGCCCTTTATCGAAAGTACCGTAGTCAGACCTTTGATGAAATGGTCGGGCAAACGGTTATTTCAACGACTCTGAAACAAGCAGTGTCTTCTGGAAAAATTAGTCACGCCTATTTGTTTTCAGGTCCACGAGGTACGGGTAAAACCAGTGCCGCTAAAATTTTTGCAAAGGCAATGAACTGTCCTCACCAAGTAAATGGTGAGCCTTGTAACCAGTGTGATATCTGTCGTGATATTACAAATGGTAGTCTTGAAGATGTCATTGAAATCGATGCTGCTTCAAATAATGGTGTTGATGAAATTCGTGACATCCGTGATAAATCAACTTACGCACCAAGTCGTGCGACTTACAAAGTATATATCATCGATGAAGTGCACATGTTGTCAACTGGAGCTTTTAATGCGCTTTTGAAAACTTTAGAAGAACCGACTGCAAATGTTGTCTTTATTTTAGCAACGACAGAGTTACACAAAATTCCAGCAACAATTCTTTCTCGTGTTCAACGTTTTGAGTTTAAGGCAATTAAGTTAGCAGCAATTCGTGAGCATTTGGGTCACATTCTTGATAAAGAAGGTATCTCTTATGACGAAGATGCTCTAACACTTATTGCTCGTTGTGCAGAAGGTGGTATGCGTGATGCACTATCTATCCTTGACCAAGCTCTTAGCTTAACAACTGACAATCATGTCTCGCTTGCGATTGCTGAAGAAATTACAGGTAGTATTTCAATGGCTGCTTTGGATAATTTTGTGGCAAATGTTTTGGCGCAAGAAACAAGCAAGGCTTTGGAAAATCTGGAAACGATTTTTGACAGTGGTAAGAGCATGAGTCGCTTTGCGACGGATTTGTTGAATTATCTTCGTGATTTGTTGGTTGTTCAAAGCGGTGGTGAAAATACTCACACCAGCCAAGCCTTCCAAGAAAATTTATCAGGCGTTCAGCAGGATCGAATTTTTGAAATGATTAATCTGGTGACTAAGATTTTACCTGAAATCAAAAATGGTGTTCAACCTAAAATCTACGCTGAAATGCTTGC
>JGI24710J26742_10003134_pt1 | contig 14161 bp, 10 predicted proteins | sample BioPla2DNA2_FD_26742 | JGI IMG/M metagenome (IMG submission 26742) | reverse complement strand
GCTTTTTCCTTAAAGCATGTGATTTCCTCAGCTTCCTTCACCAATTTCTTAAGAGTCTTTAGGGCAGCCTGAGCCTCGGCCAAGAGGTTGGAGGCTTCCACAAGAAGCTCCTTCTGTACACATATATCCGCATCAGGTGCGGCATTCTTCACAGAGTTGATTGACTCAGCCAGAAGCTTGGTATACTTAATAACAGTCGGTATATACTGCGAGCTTGCCATCATAATCATAGTCTTTGCTTCTATATTGATTGCTTTGGAATATGAATCATACAGTACATCCCTACGGGCAATAAGCTCTGATTTTGACAGTACCTTATGGCGTTCAAATAAATCAACAGCCCTATCGGTTACAAGTGCAGGTATTGCTTCAACCATATATTTAAGATTGGAAAGCCCTCTTCTTTCAGCCTCCTCAATCCATTCCTTTGAATAGCCGTTTCCGTTATAAATTATTCGCTTATGTTCACTTATGGTCNTCCTGATAAGCTCAANAACAGCACTGTCAAAATCCTTGGTTTTCTCCAGTTCATCCGCCATATCACACAGCACATCTGCAACTATTGTATTTATAACCATGTTGGCAGTGCCCACAGACATAGATGAGCCAACCATTCTGAATTCAAATTTATCACCTGTAAATGCAAATGGAGAAGTACGGTTTCTGTCTGCACCGTCCTTATAAAGCTCCGGAATTGAGTGAACACCGACATTAATTTTTACACGCTCCTCACTTCCGGTTATCTCTCCGTTATTCATAATCTGATTAAGTAAATCCTCAAGCTGTGAGCCTATAAATACGGAAATAATTGCCGGAGGTGCTTCATCCTCTCCCAGTCTGTGGTCATTGCCCGGATTCACCGCAGAAACCCTAAGAATATCTGCATACTTATCGACAGCCTTTATGACTGCTGTTAAAAACAGCAAAAACTGCATATTCTTATGAGGTGCTTTACCCTGCTTAAGCAGGTTAATGCCCGTATCCGTAATCATAGACCAGTTGTTGTGCTTACCTGAGCCGTTCACACCCGCAAATGGCTTCTCATGAAGCAGACATACCATATTATGTCGATTTGCAATTCGCTTCATGCACTCCATAACCAGTTGATTATGGTCTGTAGCTATATTTGCTGTAGAATATATGGTTGCCAGCTCATGCTGTCCGGGAGCAGTCTCATTATGATGTGTCTTTGCAGTCACTCCCATTTTCCACAGCTCTATATTTAATTCCTTCATAAATGATGCTACGCGTTCTTTAATACATCCAAAATAATGATCCTCCATCTCCTGCCCCTTAGGAGGCATTGCACCAAACAGAGTTCTGCCGGAATATATGAGGTCATCCCGCCTCAGATATTTAGCCTTATCAATCAGGAAATATTCCTGCTCCGGTCCGACAGTGGGCTTAACACAGGTAACCTCTGTATTGCCGAATAATCTTAGAATGCGGACAGCCTGTGTGTTAAGAGCCTCCATTGATCTGAGAAGCGGCGTCTTCATATCCAAGGCTTCTCCGGTATAGGAACAAAATGCGGTTGGAATACACAATGTCACACCTAAAGCGTCCTCGCGCAAAAAAGCAGGCGAAGTACAATCCCAAGCCGTATAACCCCTAGCCTCAAATGCGGCACGAAGACCTCCCGATGGGAATGAAGAAGCATCCGGTTCTCCCTTAATTAACTCCTTACCCGAAAACTCCATAATAACTCTTCCATCGGACGCATAGCTTAGAAAGGAATTATGCTTTTCAGCTGTAACCTGGGTCATAGGCTGGAACCAATGCGTATAGTGGGTTGCACCATGTTCAATAGCCCAGTCCTTCATGGCATTTGCAACCACCTCTGCAACACCGGGGTCAAGCTCCTCACCGGTCTCTATTGTCTTTTTAAGAGCCAAATAAGTCTTCTTCGGTAATTTTTCTATCATTACATCATCGCTAAACACGTCTATACCGAAAATATCAGTTAATTTTTCTGACATATGTATTCCTCCTACCTTATTAGATGTCGTAACATTCTATTCTAAATACCATTCATCCTTTCCGGTCACCTCACCGGGTCCCTCAGATTCAGGCATATATTTCTTAAATATCCGCTCCATCATAAAAGAATTAACAAATACAGATAATGCAGGAGCTATAAACACAAACGGAAAAAATATATATACTATAATAATTGATGCTGCATTAACCAAAATCATAAGAACAGTAAACAGTAAATGCCTTAATGACATAAATGCAGCCGCTCTTGCCAATTGCTTAACAGTCATATCAAATCTTGAAAGAACAGGAAATACATATACTGAGAATGCAACTGTCAAAAATGTAAGTCCGATAAATAAACCCATCATCAATGAACCTGTTGAGTTATCCGGTGAAGATATGCCATAAGCAAATATCAGGTCAAAATACAAAACGACAAAAATTATTGTCAGTATTGCACCCACGATGGCACCACGCTTAAAATTAAGTTTAAATGACTTAAAGAATTCTCTGAATATATAGCTTCTTCCCCGTCGGATAACCTTAACGACTGTATAATACAAAGCTGTGCTGGCAGGACCGATTGTAATAATAGGCAGACACACAATTAAATACAATAAGCTTAAAACAATCATATCACAAATCTTGCCCAATGCTGTAAAAAACGGGTTGTCAAGATTAAAAATATTATTCATCATTCGTCTCCTCTAAACTAATCTGCTTATCGTGTATTATAGCATAATATTACATAAGTAGGAAAGAGAAAATATTTCATTGATGTTTTTATAAATCCTTCTTTCTTATTACTATATATTACCACAATTATTCTGATTTGCATATAAAACCTCCCGGAAGAAACCCGGGAGGTAATATAGCTTCAATTCATACCTTAGAAGCAATCGTCAAGAAGCTGGAAGTAAGCTTGTGCATGAACACATGCAGGGCAGAGTTCAGGAGCTTCATCTCCTTCATGAACATAGCCGCAATTTAAGCATTTCCAGAATACCTTCTCATCCTTCTTAAACACTTTGCCGGTTTCAATATTTTCCAGCAGCTTAAGATATCTTTCCTCATGATGCTTTTCAGCCTGAGCAATTAACAGAAAACGTTCGGCAATATCATCAAAGCCCTCTTCCTTGGCAATCTTTGAAAAAGCAGGATAATCAACTTCTGCCTCCTCATGCTCTCCGGCTGCTGCGGACTTTAGATTAGCAACCGTATCACCATATGCAAACGGATATGTAGCGTTAATCTCAACCGGAGCAGGATTCTCATCAAGATATTGCAAAGCAAATTTCATAAATACCTTTGCATGCTCCTTCTCGTTCTCAGCGGTCTCCAAAAAGATATTCTGTATCTGTTTGTATCCCTCTTTACCTGCTACAGAAGCAAAGTATGTGTATCTCATTCTTGCCTGAGACTCACCCGCAAAGGATTTCATAAGATTCTCCAATGTTTTAGTTCCTTTTAAAGTCTTCATAGTTTCCTCCTTTTCATATATATGTTTAAGCTGTTATGACAGTGAATGAATAAATAATCCACTGCGAAGCTTAGGTTCAAACCATGTGGATTTTGGCGGCATAAGCTTTCCTGCATCTGACACCTCAAACAACTCTGTTATGGATGTAGGAAACATAGAGAAGGCGACACGCATATCTGCAGCGGTTCTTCTTTCAAGCTCACCAAGACCCCGGATCCCTCCGATAAAATCAATTCTTTTGTCGACCCTCGGATCCCCAATGCCAAGAATAGGACTAAGAAGATGGTTCTGTAGAATTGAAACATCCAATGATTCCACCGGATCCTGAGTATTCCTTATGGATTCTTTCGCCTTAAGCCGGTACCAGATGCCGTCCAGAATCATTCCGAAAGAAGCCTTTTCTTCAGGAGAATAAGGTGTACTCCCATGCTCCGATACCTCAAAATTCTCCTTTATCCTGTTAAGAAACTGCTCTTTACTTAATCCGTTCAGATCCCTGACTGCCCGGTTATATGGTAAAATCTTAAGCTGGTCATGGGGAAACAGCACAGAAAGAAAATAATTGAATCTTTCATTACCTGTATAGCCGGGATTCTCATTCCTTCTTTTTAATCCCACCTTCACAGCCGATGCCGATCTATGGTGACCGTCTGCGATATAAATCTCTGAAATCTTTAAAAAAGCATTCTTTAGACATGAAATCTTTAAAAAAGCATTCTTTAGACAGCTAATCTTCTCCCTGTCTGAAATCCTCCATACATGATGACCTATTCCGTCTGGCGAATCAAAATAGTACAGCGGCTCTTCCTTCTTAGCCTCATCTATAACGGTATTGATTTCCTCCTTGGAACGGTACGCAAGGAAAATCGGTCCTGTCTGTGCATTACAGATGTCAACATGTCGGATTCTGTCCAGCTCCTTATCCTCTCTGGTGTTTTCGTGTTTTTTTATTACATTATTAAGATAATCATCCACCGACGCACAGGCAACAAGGCCTGTTTGAGATCTTCCATCCATTACAAGCTCATATACATAATAACATTCTTCATTATCAACCTCTAGGGTTCCCTGATCAATCATTTCCTGCAAAAGCTCTTTTGCCTTCACATATACTTTCGGATCATATGTGTCAACCTCGTCGCCAAAATTAGTCTCAGCACGGTCTATTCTTAAGAAGGATAACGGTTCCCTCAATATCTCCTGCTTTGCTTCCTTGCGATTATATACATCATAGGGTAATGCAGCGACTCTATGAGCTGCTGCTCTGTTAGGTCTTGTACAAATAAACGGGTTAATAACTGCCACTTGGTATTCCTCCTGATTATTAATATTATTAATATATATTGCCTGCCTAAAATCTTAAGACCCGATAAGACCTATTGATTCTTAGCAAAACTATAACTATATATTATTTTAAGTTATTTTGTTTAAAATGCAAGCTGCTGTTACATAAAATATCACATTTTATATTAAAATGCAGAAAACGCTCTATTAAGACAAAGATTCTTAATAAAGCGTTTTCCTTATAATCCCCCTAATACTTTTGAAAAGGCTATTTTACAACCCTAACCTTTAATACTCCCTCTATAGCGTTAAGTTTATTAACCACATCGCCATTTACGGATGTATCTATGTCAATTACAGTATAAGCATAATCGCCTCTACTCTTATTAACCATATTTTCTATGTTAACATCAAGAGCTGCAAAGCTGCCGGTAAACTGAGTAAGCATCTTAGGTATGTTCCTATGATGTATGGCTACTCGTCCCTGTGTATTACATACTCCGGCATCGCAGTTAGGATAGTTAACAGAATTCTTTATATTGCCGTTCTCCATATAATCTATAAGCTGCTTGACTGCCATCATTGCACAGTTATCCTCGGATTCCTCGGTAGATGCTCCCAGATGAGGAATGGCAATTACTCCCTCCATGTTGGCGGTTTTATCATTAGGAAAATCGGTAACATACTTAGCCACCTTGCCTGATTTTAATGCTTCTCCCATATCGTCGTCATTAACCAGCTGGTCTCTGGAGAAGTTCAGGATAATGACACCGTCCTTCATCTTTCCGATAGATTCTTTATTAATCATTTCTTTTGTGTTGGTATCAGGATTGTCATCCGCAATAAGAGGAGTATGAACGGTAATGTAGTCACAGTCTTTGTAGATTTCATCTCTGCTCTTTACATGAATTACACCTCTTGACAGGTTCCATGCACTGTCTACGGAAATAAACGGATCATAACCATATACGGTCATTCCTAAATGAACAGCAGCATTTGCAACTAATACACCAATAGCTCCAAGTCCGATAACACCCAATTTCTTGCCCTTGATTTCCTTGCCGGCGAACTGTTTCTTTCCTTTTTCAACCAGCTTGCTGATGCCTTCTTCGCCCTTTATGCTCTGAACCCAGTTGACGCCGCCGATAATATCACGGGATGCCAGCATAAGACCGGCTACAACCAGCTCCTTAACACCGTTGGCATTCGCACCGGGGGTGTTAAATACTACAATTCCCTGTTCAGCACACTTATCAAGGGGTATATTATTAACACCGGCTCCTGCTCTTGCAATAGCCTTAAGGTTGTCCGGAAACTGCATATCATGCATAACTGCACTTCTTACCAAAATCATATCAGCTTCATTTATATCGTCAACCTTTGTGTAATTGTCGGGAAAAATATCAAGTCCTACTGATGCAATTGGATTAAGACATTTGTATTTCACAGTATTATCCTCCCCTCCTACAGATTTTCAGCCTCAAATTTCTTCATGAAGTCAACAAGAGCCTGCACGCCTTCATATGGCATGGCATTATATATACTCGCTCTCATGCCTCCTACCGTTCTATGTCCTTTAAGGTTCTCAAGACCTGCTGCTTTAGCTTCCTTTACAAATTTGGCATCCAGCTCTTCACTGCCTGTTATGAACGGTACATTCATTAAAGAACGATCCTCTTTTACTACAGTTCCCTTAAACAGCTTGCTTTCATCCAAATAATCATACAGAAGCTTAGCCTTAATCTCATTCTTTTTCTTCATGGCTTCCAAGCCGCCCATGCTTTTAATCCATTTGAATACCTTTCCGCAAATATATATACCGTATGCCGGAGGTGTATTATACAAGGATGCACTATCTGCATGAATCTTGTACTTCAGCATGGTTGGAGTTCCGGGTAAAGTATCTTCAGTAATTAAATCCTCTCTTATTATTACTATCACTACACCTGCAGGTCCGATATTCTTCTGTACGCCTCCAAATAACACACCATATTTTGTTACATCAACAGGTTCTGATAAGAAACAGGAGGATACATCTGCTACAAGAGTCTTTCCCTTAGTGTTTGGAAGAGTTTTAAACTTTGTACCGTATATGGTATTGTTCTCACATATATATACATAGTCAGCATCCTCTGATATAGGAAGATCCGAGCAATCAGGTATATATGAAAATGTTTTATCTGCAGATGAAGCAATCGCATTGGCTTTTCCGTAAATACTTGCTTCCTGGTATGCCTTCTTAGCCCACTGTCCGGTTATGATATAATCTGCAACCTTATTCTTCATCAGATTCATAGGAACAGCGGCAAACTGCTGCGAGGCTCCTCCCTGCAGGAACAGTACCTTGTAATTATCCGGAATATTCATTAATTCTCTTAAGTCCTTCTCAGCTTCCTGGATTATTCCTTCATAGATCTTTGATCTATGACTCATCTCCATAACAGACATTCCTGACCCTCTATAGTCAAGCATTTCGTCTGCGGCTTCCTTAAGCACTTCTTCCGGAAGCATGGCCGGTCCGGCTGAAAAATTATAAATTCTTCCCATGGTTTATCCTCCTCGATATATTTTATTTTTACAATACTTATAACGGAGGATTTATCCTCCTTTTAAAATTATTTTTATTTATTCTCCTCAATTTAATGTAAAAACTACTGTATTGTAATATAGTATAACTTTAGTTTAGTAAAGTAGTGTTATTATTATAAGACTATGTTATTTTTTTGTCAATATGCTTTATTTACTTATCCTTTAAATCTTCTTCCGAGAACACCTCATCAATAGCTGCTCCCTGAGGAACCATAGGCCATACCTTATCATCACTGTCTATGATACAGTCAATTACAACAGGCTCATTCAAGCTAAGGGCTTCCCTAAGTACTCCCTCTACCTCATCGGGTTTTGTTATACGGTAGGCCTTTGCACCTAAAGCCTGGGCAACCTTGACAAAATCCACCTTGTCAGAAAGAGTGGTGTTTGAATATCTCTTTCCGTAGAATAAGGTCTGCCATTGACGTACCATACCAAGCACATGATTGTTAAATACTATTTCTATAATAGGAATATTATAACGGGATGCAGTTGCAATTTCATTCATGTTCATTCTAAAGCAGCCGTCCCCCGCGATATTAACTACAGTTGTATCAGGCATGCCGATCTTAGCTCCTATAGAAGCCCCAAGACCATAACCCATAGTACCTAATCCGCCGGAAGTAATGAAGGTTCTGGGCGATGTATATTTGTAATACTGTGATGCCCACATCTGATGCTGACCTACGTCGGTTGTTATAATAGCCTTTCCATCAGTAAGCTCATACAGCTTCTCTAATATATACGGTCCGGTAAGAATATCTTTTCTGTAATTTAACGGGAATCTGTCCTTCAGCTCAATAATGTGCTTGATCCATTCCTTATGATCCTGCTGCTTTAACATCCTGTTGAGTCTTATCAATACTTCTTTTATATCTCCAATAATAGATTGGTGAGCCCTGATATTCTTGTTTATTTCCGCAGGATCGATATCAATCTGCAGTACTTTGGCCTTACGTGCGAATTTCTCTGCATTACCGGTTACCCTATCAGAGAATCTTGCCCCGATAGTAATAAGTAAATCACATTCCGTAATTCCCAGATTAGAGGCCTTCGTTCCGTGCATGCCAACCATGCCGGTATATCTTATATCCGTACCGTCAAATGCACCCTTTCCCATAAGTGAATCAGCCACAGGTGCATCAACCTTATTGACAAATTCTTTTACTTCTTCATAGGCACCGGATATAACAGCACCGCCTCCTATAAACACAAAGGGCTTTTTTGACTTACTGATCATTTCTGCAGCCGATTGCAAATCTTCTTCTGTTATAAATTCTGTACTGCGCGGAATTGGCAGCGGCTCCTCCCTTTCGTATTCTGTTAAGCTTGTTGGTGCAGTTACATCCTTAGTAATATCTACCAGTACAGGACCGGGTCTTCCACTCTTAGCTATACGAAAGGCCCGTCTTAATGTGTCCGCAAGTTTGGTAACATCCTTTACAATAAAATTATGCTTGGTAATCGGCATTGTAATGCCTGCTATATCAACCTCCTGAAATGAATCTCTGCCAAGATAATTTCTTGCTACATTGGCAGTTATGGCAACTATGGGTACGCTGTCCATATAAGCCGTTGCAATACCGGTTACCAGATTAGTGGCTCCGGGACCTGATGTGGCCATACAGACTCCTACCTTACCGGTTGCTCTGGCATATCCGTCCGCAGCATGAGCAGCACCCTGCTCATGAGATGTAAGTATATGTCTAATCTCATTACTGTGCTTATAAAGCTCATCATATATATGAAGAATTGCACCTCCGGGATAACCGAATACGGTATCAACTCCCTGTTCTTTTAAACATTCTATAACAATTTGTGATCCTGATAACTTCATACTAACCTCCACTCATAGCTTTTTCGGTGTACATTTTCATTATTATATATTACCCTCACGCTTAACTCTTAGGAACTTCTAAGACGGCACCTCGGTTACCTGATGTAACCATAGCAGTATATCTGGCAAGATATCCTGTTGTAATCTTTGGTTTACGCGGCTGCCATTTTGCTCTTCTGGCTTCCAGCTCCTCATCGGAAACCAGGAAGTTAAGCGAATTATTATCTATATCAATACTGATTATATCTCCTTCCTCTACCAATGCGATATTGCCGCCGACTGCAGCCTCGGGAGATACATGACCTATACATGCTCCTCTGGAAGCACCGGAAAAACGTCCGTCGGTAATAAGTGCCACACTGGAGCCAAGTCCCATGCCAATGATTGCACTGGTAGGATTGAGCATTTCTCTCATTCCCGGTCCGCCTTTTGGACCTTCGTAGCGGATAACCACTACATCACCGGGTTTAATCTTATTACCGAGTATAGCCTCTATAGCCTCATCCTCGGAGTCAAATACTCTGGCGGGACCCTCATGCTTAAGCATCTCAGGTGCAACTGCCGAGCGTTTGACCACTCCTGAATCAGGAGCAAGATTACCTTTTACTATTGCTATTCCTCCGGTTTCACTGTATGGATTGTCAATAGGTCTGATTATATCCGGGTTTTTGTTAAAACAGCCCTTAATATTCTCTCCTACAGTCTTTCCTGTGACTGTTATTAAATCTGTATTTATTAAGCCCTTCTTATTAAGCTCATTCATTACTGCGTATACACCGCCTGCCTCATACAGATCCTCCATATGAGTAGGACCCGCCGGTGCCAGATGGCACAGATTAGGTGTCTTTGCACTGATTTCATTTGCTATATCAATATTTAGTTCAACTCCGACCTCATGTGCAATGGCAGGAAGGTGAAGCATGGTATTAGTAGAACATCCTAATGCCATATCTACCGTGAGAGCGTTTAGGAAGGCTTCCTTCGTCATAATATCACGAGGACGGATGTCCTTCTCAAGAAGCTCCATAATCTTCATACCCGCATGCTTTGCAAGACGAATTCTCTCTGAATATGGTGCCGGAATAGTTCCGTTGCCCTTTAGACCCATTCCGATTGCCTCTGTAAGGCAGTTCATGGAATTGGCGGTATACATACCGGAGCATGATCCGCAGGAGGCACAAATCTTGTTCTCGTATTCCTCAACCTCTTCTTCAGTCATCTTACCGGCAGTATATGCACCTACCGCTTCGAACATGCTTGACAGACTGTGCTTCTGGCCTCCGACTCTTCCGGCCAGCATAGGTCCTCCGCTTACAAATATAGTGGGAATATTGAGTCTTGCTGCTGCCATAAGAAGACCCGGTACATTTTTATCACAATTCGGAACCATGACGAGTGCGTCAAATTGATGAGCCATAGCCATGGCTTCCGTAGAATCAGCAATTAAATCCCTAGTTACCAGAGAATATTTCATACCCTCATGTCCCATAGCAATTCCGTCGCATACTGCTATTGCAGGAAATACAACAGGTGTTCCCCCTGCCATAGCGACACCAAGCTTGACGGCATCAACAATCTTATCCAGATTCATATGCCCCGGAACAATCTCATTATAGGAACTAACAACACCTATTAGCGGTCTATGTAATTCCTCCTTAGTAAAGCCCAATGCATTAAATAATGACCTGTGCGGTGCTTGTTGAATTCCTTTTTTTACTGCATCACTTCTCATTATAATCCTCCATCCTAAATTCCAGAATCCAATGTTCGTCAGGTGTCCAGTTTTTATATTATTCGTCAGTTTTATAGTTGTCGTATTAAAGTATTAAAGTATATAATAAAGGATATCATTATAAAAATCAATGACAATTTTTTATTAATTTAATCCTCCAATTAATGTCAATAATATTCAAATAATTATTTATATTGCTTACCTGTGATATTAGTGTTACTATTTTAAGTGGTGTTATATATGAAAAACTATTATATGCTTTAGGAGGCACATTTATGACTATAACTTTATCTGAATTCCTTAAGCAGCTATCAAATCCTGCATTGTTAATTACTGTCGTTCTACTTCTTGGAGTAATATTAGTTAATGGTTGGACTGACGCTCCTAATGCTATAGCTACTTGTATATCTACCAGATCTATATCTCCAACTAATGCAATCATTATGGCTGCTGTCTTTAACTTCCTGGGTGTCTTACTCATGACTATGGTTAATAAAGCTGTTGCCGAAACAATATCAAAGATGGTTTACTTCGGCGAAAACAAAAGTGCATTAGTTGCCCTTTGTGCAGCTTTATTTGCTATCGTAGTTTGGGCTACTGCTGCTTGGGCTTTTGGTATCCCAACCAGTGAATCTCATGCTCTTATCGCCGGTGTTACCGGTGCAGCAATTGCACTGCAGGGCGGAAAGGGTATAAATGTCAACGAATGGATTACCGTTATATACGGTTTGTTTATGTCTACGATTTTAGGATTTGGATTAGGTTTTGCAGTAACAAGGATTATCGGCTTTCTATTTAAAAATGTTGATAAACGAAAAACCACTAAGGTATTTAAGAATGCTCAGATAGCCGGTGGAGCTGCCATGGCATTTATGCACGGTGCTCAGGACGGACAGAAGTTTATGGGCATCTTTATGTTGGGTATTGTTCTTGCAGGAGGACAGGGAGATGCCACACAATTTGAAATTCCAATGTGGCTAATGGTACTTTGCTCCATTGTTATGGCTCTGGGAACCTCTATCGGCGGCTACCGTATTATCAAAACAGTTGGCATGGGAATGGTTAAGCTTGAAAAATATCAGGGCTTTTCTGCTGATGCTGCTGCCGCCATCAGTCTCTTGACTGCTTCTCTTACAGGTATACCCGTTAGTACAACCCATACAAAGACAACTGCCATCATGGGCGTGGGAGCTTCAAAACGTATCTCCTGTGTCAATTGGAGTGTAGTAAAAGAGATGTTTATAGCATGGATCCTCACATTCCCCGGCTGCGGTCTTTTAGGATTTTTAATGGCTCATTTATTCTTGAAGTTTTTTTAATATATTTGTCAATACTTATGAATATAGATATAATTTTATTTTTCATAAATTTATATTAATAATAGGAAGGAATTAATCATTATGAAGAAAAAGCGTGGATTTAATTATTTTGAAGCATTCGTAGGCTTGTCAGAATATTCTCTGTCATCAGCCGAAATCCTGCACAATACTCTGATGAATTATGATGCAGCCGAATTACCGCAGAAGATAAAGGAGATGCATGAAATTGAGCATAGTGCAGACCTTGCAAAGCATGTACTTATGAATAACCTTTTGAAGGAATTTCTTCCTCCTATTGAGCGTGAGGATATTACCAGCTTGTCACAGGAAATTGATGATGTGACTGATTCAGTTGAGGATGTTCTGTTATTTTTATCAATGTTTAATATAAAGACCATCAGACCCGAAATACTCAAATTCACAGAATTGATTGCAAGCTGCTGCAAGTCAATGTATGAAGCATTGGTAGAGTTTCAGAATTTTAAAAATTCAAAGACTCTTCATGGCAAAATTGTAGAAATTAATAATCTTGAAGAAAAAGGGGACGGTCTGTATTATGAGATGATGCGCAACCTGTTTACCTCTTCAAATGATCCTATTGAATTAATGACTTGGTGTGAAATCCTACATAAGCTGGAAAGATGCTGTGACAACTGTGAGGACGTAGCAGATACAATAGAGCAGATTGTGATGAAGAATTCTTAGGATTTTTATATGTATTTTTATTTCTATATTTATAATGTTTATATTTATATTCATATAATGTGTTAATTTATATGCCTATATAATCCTATATAATAAGGAAGGTTTACAAATTCTATGGATTTAGAAAAGAAGAAGGCATTCTTGTTAAATGTAATATTTATAATATTTGTCTTAGGGATTGGGTATGTTGTCATTAAATACGTACTCCCTCTTTTGATGCCGTTTATCATCGGTTTGATTATTGCTGTGGTTTTTCGCAGAATCATTGACTATTTGGAGAAAAAGCTCCGTATAAACCGCTCCTTGGTATCTGTTATTGTACTAGTAATTTTTTATGGTGTACTCATATTGATACTCAGTATGATTAGTGCGAGAGTTTTCACTTTCTTAAAGGATCTGTTCGGACAACTGCCTGATCTGTACAGATATACCATCGAACCGGCTTTGGAAAAGATAGCGAATAATCTGATGGAGCAATTCCCGGACATCAGACCTTATGCAGAAGAATTCATTCTTAATATAAGCGATACCCTTTTCTCCTTTGTTAAGAATGCATCTACCACTGTTATTGCCACTATCACCGGCCTTGCAGGTAAACTGCCTTCTCTTCTGATAAAGCTGATATTTACCGTTGTATCATCCTTCTTCTTTACAATTGATTACTATAAGATATCTGATTTTGTGCTCAGGCAGTTTAAGGGAGAACGCAGAAAAATGGTACTGAGACTCAAGGATGACGGTATTGGTACAATCGTAAAATTTATAAAAGCATATAGTGCTATTATATCCATAACATTTATCGAGCTGTCTGTCGGATTCTGGATTTTAAGAATTCCTAATCCGTTCCTGTTAGGTGCAATGATAGCAATAATAGATATTCTGCCTATCTTGGGAACAGGTGCAGTGCTCATTCCTTGGGCGATTATAGCATTGGTTCTGGGGCAGACAAAGATCGGTATAGGAATGTTTGTCCTGTACATCATAATTACTGCCGTAAGACAGGCTATTGAACCTAAGATAGTCGGTGAGCAGATCGGTCTTCATCCCATAATGACACTAATCCTAATGTATGTAGGAGCACAGCTTATGGGCGTACTGGGATTACTGCTGCTGCCGGTGATTGCAACCATCATAAAGACACTGAATGATGAAGGAACCATAAATCTGTTCAACTAGTTACATAGATATGAGACATAAAACAGGTTGGGAGGAGTATCGATACAGCCTCACATATG
>JGI24710J26742_10003133_pt1 | contig 14164 bp, 14 predicted proteins | sample BioPla2DNA2_FD_26742 | JGI IMG/M metagenome (IMG submission 26742) | reverse complement strand
CCCGCCTATACGGGTTCGCTTCTGATCCGGGACGGAAAAATTGCAGCGATCAATCCGGAAAACATACCGGAAACGGCTCGTGTGATTGATGCGAAGGGCCGCATCGTGGCACCGGGATTTATTGATACGCACTCGCATTCATCTCTGATGGTGAATGTGGAGCCGATGCTCTCCCCGAAAATCTATCAGGGCATCACCACAGAGATTCTTGCACAGGACGGCATGGGACCGGCACCGGTAAATGAAGAGACGATAGCGCCCTGGAAAAAAGCCATGTCCGGACTGGAAGGCGAATGGGATTTCGACTGGAACTGGAAAACGGTCGACGAATACCTGAATCAGGTGGATACGCTGCCTCTGGGACCGAATCTGGCGTATCTGGCACCGCACGGCAATCTTCGCATGGTCGTTATGGGACTGGACAATCGCAAACCCACCCGGGACGAGCTGGAAGAAATGAAAGAGGAATTGCAAAAAGCCTTTGATGCCGGCGCCTATGGCATGAGCACCGGTATGATTTATCCGCCCTGTGTCTACGCGGATACGAGTGAGTTTATCGAACTCGGCAAAGTCATNGCAAAAAACAACGGCGTATTTGTTACCCATCAGCGCTCGGAAGCGGACGCGATTTTAGAGTCTATGGACGAAATCATCGAGATCGGCGAAAAGAGCGGCTGCCGTGTGCACTTCTCGCACTTCAAATGCTGCGGCAAGAACAACTGGGACAAAGTGCCCGCCATTTTGCAAAAGCTGGACGATGCCAAAGCAAAGGGCATTCACGTCTCCTTCGACTCATATCCCTATGTAGCGGGTTCTACCATGATGAGCGTCATTCTGCCGCCGTGGGCGCATGACGGCGGTACGGAAAAACTGCTCGAACGCCTGAATGACGAAGAGCAGCGCGCCAAAATGAAAGAAGATATTAAAAACGGGATTCCCGGCTGGGATAATTTTATTGACTTTGCCGGATTTGACGGCATTTTCATCACCTTTGTCAAAAACCCCGAATCGGAACAGTATGTAGGGCTCAGTCTGCAGGAACTGGGAGACAAAACCGGCAAGGAACCGCTGGATGCGATTTTCGACCTGATCCGGGATGAAGAGAATATCATCGGCCTGGTCGACTTTTACGGCACGGAAGACCATATCAAGGAATTCCTGCAGCGACCGGAACAGAATGTCTGCACCGACGGGATTATCGGCTCCAAACCGCATCCGCGCCTGTATGGTGCGTTTACGCGCGTGCTGGCCAAGTATGTGCGTGACGAAGGCGTGGTTTCTTTGGAGGAAGCCATTCGCAAGATGTCCGGCAAACCGGCGGAAGTACTCGGCATGAAAGACCGCGGGCTCCTAAAAGAAGGCTATGCCGCAGATATTCTGCTCATTGATCCGCAAACTGTTCAGGACAAGGGCAGCTATACCGACCCGAATCACCTGGCCGAAGGGATCGACTACTCCATGGTAAACGGAACGATTATTATTGAAGAAGGCCGGCAGATAGACGGACGCGCCGGACAGGTTTTGCGTTTCGACAGAACCCGTTAAATGATAAAACATTCTCGTTTGGCAGGGCAGGCCGCCGGTGAACAACTGGCGGCTTGCCGTTTTCGCTGTCTTCTGATGCGATGGAAAAACCTGTGAATGATTGACAAAGACCATAGCATTCCGCTTTAGTCAGGATTCGTCGTTTGGCAAGTGTTTACGCCATTCCGGCGTTTACAAACGTTTTAAACAATGGTAGAATTGTTTGTGCAAGTTCATCGATTTTCCGTTAAGCGAGTAAAGGAAAACGAATGCGGGAGGCATTGGCAAATGCAAACCGTTTTTTGCACAGGAAAAAAGAGAAAGAGGTGGAGATTTTGGATCTGAAAAATCTGACTTTCCGCGGGGGCGTGCACCCCGACGGCAATAAAGATTTATCCAATCAGGCCCCGATTACCCGCGCCAAAGAGCCTGCTCTCGTAAGCATATCCATGCATCAGCATACCGGGGCACCTTGTGAACCGACGGTGCAGGTCGGCGATACGGTAAAAATCGGTCAGATTATCGGGAATACCGAGGCGTTTGTATCGGCGCCGATTCATGCAAGTATTTCCGGAACCGTAAAGGAAATAACAACGATCACGACCCCGACCGGTATGAAAACCAAAGCCGTAGTGATTGAAAACGACGGGCGTGAAGAACTCGGATACATAGAAATGGACAGAAAGCTGGAGGATCTTTCGGCCGATGAGCTGAAAAAGATCGTCCGCGATGCTGGCATCACGGGTCTGGGCGGTGCTTCGTTTCCCGCGCATGTGAAATTTGCTCCGCCGGCGGATAAGCCGATCGATTCGGTGATTATCAACGGATCCGAATGTGAACCGTATCTCACGGCCGATCAGCTGACCATGCAGACCTGGCCGGAGAAAATCATTCGTGCGCTGGAAGCGATACTCAAGATTCTGGGCGCACCAAACGGCTATATCGTCATCGAAGACAATAAGCCGGAAGCCATAAAGGTTATGCAGGACGCTGCTGCCGGGCATGCCAATATCCAGGTGGCTGCGCTGAAAACCAAATATCCCCAGGGCGATGAGAAACGCGTCATCGATGTCGTCTTGAACCGTCAGGTTCCTTCGGGCGGACTGCCGATGGATGTCGGAGCGGTGGTATCCAATGTGAGCACAGCGATCGCCGTACACGATGCGGTGTATCGCAACAAGCCCTTGTATGAGCGTGTGATCACCCTGACCGGCCATGCTTTGGCGGAACCGAAGAATCTCATCGTCAAGATGGGCACACCGCTGGAAGAACTGATCGAACAGGCGGGCGGCTTCCGGGAAACACCGGGCAAGATTATCTCCGGCGGACCGATGATGGGGATGGCCCAGCCGACGTTACATACGTTTACGATCAAAGGGATGGGCGGATTACTGGTTCTGACCGAAGAAGAAGCGAAAAAACCGAAAACGTCCAATTGCATCAACTGCGCACGCTGTGTGGAAGCGTGTCCGGTTCGTCTGGAACCTTTGCAAATTGAACGGGCGGTCAATGCGCTTGACTTTGACCGGGCAGAAGCCTACCGGCCGCTGGACTGCATTGAATGCGGTGCCTGCTCCTATACCTGTCCTGCCAAACGACCGCTGGTGGAAGCCATTCGCCTCGCGAAATACGAAATTCGCGCCAAGATGCAGAAAGCCAGATAGGGGGAACATAGTTTATGGAACAGAATCTAAAAACCGGGGTTAACCTGGAAAATCTGCTGAGCGTATCGTCGTCGCCGCATATCCGTTCAAGCGAAACGGTACAGCGTATTATGCTGGATGTGATTATTGCTCTTATTCCCGCATCCATTGTCGGCATTTATTATTTTGGTATAAAAGCAGCGATCATACTCGCTTTGGCTATTGTCGCAGCCGTTGTGTCCGAAGCCGCTTTTCAGAAAGCAAGAAAACAGGAAATCACGGTTTCCGACCTGTCGGCGGTTGTAACGGGTCTTTTGCTCGGACTGAACATTCCTTCTTCGGCACCCTGGTATGTACCGGTATTCGGTTCGTTTTTTGCCATTGTGGTTGCCAAGCAGCTCTTTGGCGGACTGGGTTACAACTGGGTAAACCCGGCACTGGCCGCGCGTGCGGTTCTCATGCTTTCCTGGCCGGTACATATGGCAAGCTTCACCATGCCGTTTTCCGATGCCACATCGGCCGCAACACCGCTTTCCGGAGGAACCTTCCCGAGCCTGTTTGATATGTTCGTAGGAAAAATGCCCGGTGTGATCGGGGAAGTATCTGCCGCAGCCCTTCTGGTCGGCGGTATCTATCTGCTTGTCCGCGGCGTGATCAAAATTCATATTCCGGCTGTCTATATCGGTGTATGTGCCGTGTTTCTTATGCTGTTCGGTGTTCCTGTGGATCAGGTCCTGCCGCAATTACTGGCAGGCGGTTTGATCCTTGGAGCTTTCTTCATGGCGACCGACTATTCCTCTTCGCCTCTGACCACAAAAGGACAGATTATCTTTGCCGCAGGAGCCGGTTTCCTCACGGCGCTGATTCGTCAGTATGGCGGCATGGCGGAAGGGGTCTCGTATTCAATTCTCTTAATGAATATGGCAACGCCCATGATAGACAAATACACCGTTCCTAAAGTATTCGGGAGTGTGAAAAAATGAAAGACACAGTAAAACTCGCATTGATCCTGTTTGCGTTTTGTGCGGTATGCGCGGGACTTCTGGCCGTGGCAAACGGCTATACCTCGGTTATTATCGCAGAACGCCAGGCAGATCAGCTTACGGATTCGCTGGGCGTTGTGTATGAATCGGCCGATTCGTTTGAAGAAAGCGACCGTGCGAAATTAGCAGAAATTCAGGAAAACAATCCGAATGTACTGAATATATACGATGCCGTACAAGGCGGTNCGGTAGCGGGCAATGTCGTTGAAATGCGATCGAGCGGCTACGGCGGCGCGTTCCGTTTCCTGGTCGGTCTGGACCGGGCAACCGGAGCTGTTACCGGATTCAGCATGCTGGAGCATTCCGAATCCCCCGGATTCGGTGCAAGAGCGGAAGAGCCCGCTTTTGCCGAAGGAACCGTCGGCGCCACCTCGGGGGCGGAAATTGAAGCGCTCTCCGGTGCGACGGTAACCACATCGGCGGTTCAGGCAGGTATCGATCAGGCGTTTGAAGCCGTAGGTATGCTGAGCGGGGAACTCACCCAGCTCAGTCCGGAAGAACAACAGGCAGCCAGTCTGCAGGCAGCTTTCCCGGAAGCGGATTCGCTGGAAGAAACAGAAGTCAGCGGTGCCGCACCGGAAGTGGAATCGGTGCATACGGCTCTTTCGGGCGGAAGCCCTGTGGGCCATGTGGTCGTCGTGAAAGAAGCGGGCGGCTACGAAGGCGATATTACCTTTGCGCTCGGTGTGAATAACGATGGAGCGATCACCGGATTCAAGTCGATCGAACACAATGAAACACCGGGTATGGGTGCCCGTATGGATGAACCGGAATTTGCAGAAGCCATGGTCGGCAAAACCGACGCTGCCATTGACGCGATTGCCGGGGCTACCTTTACGAGCGATGCCATCAAAGCGGGGATTGAAAAAGCTCTTGCCGCTGCGGAAATGGCCAGATAGGAGACGAAGATGGGAAAGATTCTTAAAAACGGTATCCTGTATGACAATACCATATTTGTTCAGCTGATCGGTCTGTGCGCCGTCTTGGGGGTTTCCACAACGGCGACCAACGGGTTCTTTATGAGTATCGCGGTTATCTTTGTACTGACCCTGTCCAATGTGTTTATTTCGCTGTTTCGGAATTTCACACCGGACAAGATCCGCATTCCGATCTTCATCGTTATCATTGCAACCTTTGTTACACTGGTTGACATGCTGCTAAACGCATTTGTACCGGATGTACACGCACAACTGGGCGTTTTTATTCCGCTCATTGTTGTAAACTGTCTGATTCTGGCGCGGGCCGAGTCCTTTGCATCCAAAAACGGTGTGTTTCCCTCCATCGTAGACGGAATCGGGATGGGCCTTGGCTATACCCTGGCGATCATGTCGATGGCGATTGTGCGCGAACTGATCGGCTCCGGTACGCTGTTCGGTTTGCAGATTCTGCCTGAATCCTATCCCGGCATCGGTGCCTTTGTCAGCGCGCCCGGCTCGTTTATCATTCTGGGTGTATTGATTGCCGTATTCCGTTGGATTCTGACGGCCATTGAAGCAAAACGCGCCAAAGCACCGGCCGAAAAAATGGCGCAGGTGCCCACGGATTCCGTGAGCGCATAGGAGGAGAATGATGGCTAATATATTTCAGATAATTATTGCGTCCATATTTGTCAACAACTATGTCTTTGCGCGCTTCCTCGGGATCTGCCCGCTTTTGGGCGTATCCAACAAAACGGAAACCGCGGCGGGCATGGGGGTTGCCGTAACCTTTGTTATCACGCTGGCCTCTGCCATTACCTGGGTCGTGCATGAATTTGTGCTCTCGCAGTTCGGCTTGGAATACCTCATGACGATTGTCTTTATCCTCGTCATTGCGGCTTTGGTACAGTTTGTGGAGATGTTCCTGAAAAAAAGCAGCCCCGGTCTGTACAATGCACTGGGTGTGTATCTGCCTTTGATTACGACCAACTGCGTCGTATTGGGCGTCGCCATTTTGAATATCACGTCGGAATACAATTTTATTGAAATGATCGTGAATGCGCTGGGTTCTTCGATCGGTTTTCTGATTGCGATCGTATTTTTGGCAGCCATCCGGGAACGCATCGACATCGCCGATGTGCCTGAAGTGTTCAAGGGTTTCCCGATTTCTCTCGTTACCGTAGGCTTGATGTCCATGGCATTTATGGGCTTTCAGGGCCTGGTATAGGAGGTACGTATGAGCAATGTACTTACGGCAGTCGGCGTCGTCGGCGGCCTTGGATTATTGTTCGGCGCATTGTTGTCGTTTGCGTCGAAAGTGTTCCATGTAAAAGTGGATTATAAAGTGGAAGCCGTGCGTGCGGCTCTGCCGGGTGCCAATTGCGGCGCCTGCGGATTCCCGGGGTGCGACGGCATGGCGGCGCATATAGCGCTGGAAGACGGCCCGGTCAACGGTTGTCCTGTCGGCGGGCAGCCCGTAGCGGATAAAGTGGCGGAGATTATGGGCAAAGTCGCCGTTGCCGGCGCAAAAGAAGTCGCCTGTGTAATGTGCCAGGGCGATGCTACCCGTGCAAAGGAACGGTATACCTATACCGGTCCCCGGGATTGCCGCAGCAATGCAGCAACCGGCGGTGGCGGCAGCAAAGCCTGCACATTCGGCTGTCTGGGCGGCGGAACCTGTAAGGACTACTGCCAGTTCGGCGCCATCGAAATCATCAACGGCCTTGCGGTGATCGATAAGGAAAAATGCACCGCCTGCGGCAAATGCGTAGAAGTCTGCCCGAAGAAGATTATCGAAATGGTTCCGTATGACCAGGAAGTAATGGTGAAGTGCAAGAACACCGAACCCGGCAAAGAAGTCCGGCAAAAATGTGCGGTCGGGTGTATCGCCTGCAATCTGTGCGCGCGTACCGCGCCGGAAGCGTTCGTTGTGGAGAACAATCTGGCAAAAGCACAGTTCCCCTTCGCACAGGACCCGGCAGAAGCCGTGCAGAAATGTCCGACCGGCTGTATTTATCCGGGACTCGCAGCAAAAGAAGCAGCCAAAAAAGAAAAGGCTGTCTGATTCTAAGAACCAAACGCCCGCGGTGTGTACCGCGGGCGTTTTTACGGGATGGTTACGTCTTTTTTTATCGACAGCAGGTTGTTTCAGCGAAAGAAAAGCGTTTTCAATCCGGGTAAAGTGTGGTATACTGTTTGTAAGAACTGGGGGAGCCCGCTTATCGGGCTGAGAGTAGGATTTCCTTGACCCTTTACCTGATCCGGATCATGCCGGCGTAGGGAAGTTTCCTGGAATTGCATCATACGCCCCCCGCTTTGGGGGCGTTCTTTTTTTTCGGGAATAAGGGCTTCTACCATCCTTGGGACCAAGAAAGAGAGGATGTATTATGTATACGACGCAAATGGATGCCGCGCGCAAAGGCATACTCACCGATGAAATGAAGATCGTGGCAAAAAAAGAGAGCATGGCGCCCGATGTACTCATGGAAAGAATGGCCAAGGGGACCATCATCATTCCCCGCAACAAAAACCATCACCGTCTGGATCCGGAAGGAATCGGGGCGGGGCTTCGCACAAAGATCAATGTCAATTTAGGCGTAAGTGAAGACTCCTCCGACAACGAAGGCGAACTCAACAAGGTGCGCCGCGCGCTGGAGATGGGCGCAGAGTCGATCATGGATCTGAGCAATTACGGCAAGACCCGCAATTTCCGCAAGTCGCTGATGGAGATCAGTACGGCCATGATCGGCACGGTGCCGATGTATGATGTACTGGGCTATCACGAAAAGGAGCTGAAAAATCTCGAACCGGAAGATTTTTTTGAGGTCATTAAAATCCATGCCGAAGACGGTGTCGACTTTCTTACAATCCATGTCGGCATGAATCAGGAAGCGGCTGCGGTCTTTAACCGCAACAGCCGGGTAACCAATATCGTAAGCCGTGGCGGTTCGCTGACCTACGCCTGGATGCAGGCCAGAAACCGCGAAAATCCGTTTTACGAATACTACGACGAGCTGCTGGATATCTGCCGCGAATACGATATAACCATTTCGTTGGGCGATGCCCTGCGACCGGGTTCCATAGCCGATGCGACCGATGCCGCGCAGATCAAAGAGCTGATCACCCTGGGTGAGCTGACCAAAAGAGCCTGGGAGAAAGACGTGCAGGTTATGATCGAAGGGCCGGGCCATATGGCGCTGGATGAAATCGCCGCCAATGTTCTGCTGCAGAAAAAACTCTGCCACGGTGCGCCGTTTTATGTGCTCGGACCGCTTGTGACAGATATTGCACCCGGATACGACCATATCACATCCGCCATCGGCGGTGCGGTGGCGGCGTCTCACGGTGTCGACTTTCTTTGTTATGTCACACCGGCCGAACATTTGCGCCTGCCCACGCTGGAAGATATGGAAGAGGGAATCATTGCCTCTAAGATTGCCGCTCACGCAGGCGATCTTGTGAAGCGCGTGCCCGGCAGCTGGGAATGGGATCGCGCCATGAGCGAAGCGCGTGCCAAACTGGACTGGAACTGCATGTTCAATCTGGCTATTCATGCGGAAAAAGCGCAGGCCTACCGGGAACAGGACGCACCCGAACACGAAGACAGCTGCACCATGTGCGGCAAGATGTGTGCGGTGCGCACAATGAACCGCGTGCTGTCCGGTGAAGGGGTCGATCTGTAAAGAAAACAGCGGGGAAGATCCGTTTCTCTCCCGCTACAACCAATCGATTTTTCTGTACTCTGAGACCATCGGAAACGGTGGTCTTTTTTGTTGCGTTGCATAGGTAGGGCAATAATGATAAACTTAAATTTGCTAAATTAAGGAGTGTACACATGCGATTTATGACGCGAGGAGATAAAATACTGGTGGTTCTGCTGGTGGTGGCCAGTCTCTTTTCTTTTTGGCTGGTAAAGGAGATCAACAGCAAAATCGACAGCCGGTATATCAGTATACAGGTAAACGGGGAGGAATATGAGCGCCTGCGTTTTGCGACGTCGGATGAACCGGAGCACTATGAGTTAGAGACACAGTTCGGGCGGAATCTGGTGGAGATCGGGCGGGACTATGTCCGGGTGATCGAGGCGGACTGCCCCGATAAGCTGGATGTGCTGCAGGGTGCGATCACACGGCCCGGCCAGGTGATCGTATGCCTGCCCAACCGGATGATCATTGAGATCCGCGGGGAAGCACCGGACGGGCCGGTTATCGACGATACGGTGCGCTGATATGCTGAAAGATATCCGTACCATGATCTTTATGGCCTTGCTGGTCGGACTGGCTCTGGCCATTTCCCTGTTCGAATCGGTGATTCCGATTCCTTTTGTGGCTCCCGGCGCAAAGCTGGGTCTGTCCAATATCGTGATATTGGTTACGCTTGTCGTGTTCGGTTTTCGCCGGGCGCTGATTGTTGCGTGCCTGAAATCCGTTTTGCTGATGCTTGTTACCGGATCGGTCTCCAGTATGTTTTTCAGTCTGGCCGGTGCGCTTTTTGCCACGACGGTCATGGGGATTGCCTATTTCAAAGTGTCACGCAAAGTATTCAGCCTGATCGGTGTTTCGATTTTAGGCGCGGTGGCGCACAATTTCGGGCAATTGTCTGTAGCGTATATCGTGATGCACAATCCCTATGTGTATTCGTATCTGCCGGTACTGGTTCTGGCGGGATTGTTCACCGGCTTTTTTGTCGGCCTGAGCGGTCGCTACGTAACCGCCAATCTGAAACAGCATTTTCCGCAGAAAGAGAAGAAAGCGCTATGATACTGCTTGCATCAACCTCACCGCGAAGAAAAGAATTGCTTGAAAAAGCCTGCGTGGCCTTTCAAGTCGTTCCCACAGAGACAAAAGAATGTATGGATCCCGCTTATTCACCGGCTGTGAATGCCATGGTGAGCGGTTGGCAAAAAGCCAGAGGGGCCGTGCGGCTCGGGGCGTATGGAACGGTGCTTGGCTGTGATACAATTGTAGTAGCGGACGAGGAGATTCTTGAGAAACCGAAAGACCGGGCAGATGCGTTTCGCATGATCCGGAAATTAGCGGGAAATACCCATTGCGTTATTTCCGGATTCGGCATTATCGATACGCAAACCGGTCTGAACCGGGCGGATTACGTGGTCTCCCGCGTTACTGTCCGCGAAATGCAGGATGCGGAGATCAACGCATTGCTGGATACCGGTGAATACGAGGGAAAATCGGGCGCCTATATGGTGCAGGGTTCCATGCGGCAATACATTACAAAGATTGAAGGATCTGTAGATTCCATTGTGGGTTTGCCGGTTGCGGAAATATTGGATTGTATGGAAAGGGAAGCGGATGGACGAGCCGGTAAAATACAGGATAAAAGAACTCCCGGAAGAAACGAGACCGCGTGAACGCCTTCTGAAATTAGGGGTGGATGCACTGCATGAACGCGAGTTAATCGCTGTTTTGTTAAGAACGGGCAGCGGCAAGGACAATGCACTGGAACTGGCCGACCGCCTGTTGCAGTATGCGGAAGGCACACAGGGTCTCAGGGACATCAGCCTGCAGGAGCTGACCTCTCTGCACGGAATCGGTCCGGGGAAGGCGGCGTCGCTTCTGGCCGGCATGGAACTGGGCCGCCGCGTACACGAAGTGGTGGGAAAAGAAGCCATATCGGTAGCTGACCCGCAAACGGTGGCCGATCATTTCAGCGGGGGATTGCGGAATCTGAAAAAAGAAGAGTTCTGGATTCTTCTGGTGGATGTCAAATGTAAAATGATACATAAGCAGCAAATATCCGTTGGCACGATCAATCAGACGATCATTCATCCCCGGGAAGTGTTTGAACCCGCGGTTCGGCGTTTTGCCCGCGGCATCATACTCGTACATAATCATCCCTCGGGGGACCCGTATCCCAGCAAGGAAGACCGGCAGGTAACCCGGCGGCTCATGGAAGCGGGAAATATCATGGGGATTGATGTATTGGATCATATAATCATCGGCCGGCACGATTTTTACAGTTTGCGGCAAAACGGGGATATGTAAAGGAGCACACAATTTGTTTACGATAAAGGGAAAAGAACTGGGGATCGATCTGGGCACGGCCAATTCCCGCGTGTTTACACAGGGAAAGGGGCTCACGGTGGAAGAAGCGACCGTGGTGGCCATGGATACCAAAACCCAGGAGATTATCGCCTTTGGCAAGAAGGCGGACGATATGCTCGGGCGAACCCCGGACGGGATCTTTGTGGCGCATCCGCTGGTGGAAGGAGTCATCAGCGACTTTGACCTTGCCGAGGCCTATTTGCGCTATCTGATGGAAAAAGCCGACCCGGGTCTGCATTTGATCCGGCCGCGGGTGACCGTATCGGTTCCGACGCTGGTGACGGATGTGGAACGCCGCGCGATCGAAGATGCCTGCATACAGGCGGGCGCCGGTGAAGCCGTTTTGGTGGATGAACCGCTGGCGGCCGCGACGGGCGCGTTTTTGCCCGTAAACGGTCCGCGGGGTTCTATGGTACTCAGTATGGGCGCCGGTTCCACTGAATGCGCGGTATTGTCTCTGGGAGGGATTGTATCGAGCCGCTCCACCGTTGTGGCCGGCCGGTTTTTTGACACGGAGATCATGCGCCATTTTCGCGATGCAAAAGAACTGCTGATCGGCGATCAGATGGCCGAACAGATCAAGATACAACTGGGTGCCTGCCTGCCCGGCGTCTATGCCGAAACGATGGAAGTGCACGGCAGGGATTTACGCACCGGTATGCCGCGTATCACCGAAACCGATACCGCGGAAGTCTATGATATAATAATGCCGCATATGGGAGAGATTGTGGACGTGGTTATTTCTACGCTGGAGACCACGCCGCCGGAGCTGTCCCGTGATATTTTGGACCGGGGAATGATTTTAACCGGTGGCATGGCCGGGCTGCGCGGTGTGCGTGACTTTTTGGAAGAAGCCATACGGATCCCCGTTCGCATTGCGGAAGAACCGATGCGATGCGTGGTGTATGGCTGTGCAGCAGACTTTGCACCGAATGTATTGGAAAGAAGACAGAATGAGCCGAATTCGAACGAGACGAAGGCGTAGACCGAACCGCCGCATCTATTTCTGGGCGATGACCGTGGCTCTTTTGGCTATGATTTTTATCACCGCCAATCAGCGCACGCGTCTGAACTTTGCCGAAAACGCCATCGGCACGGTACTGATGCCGTTTCAAAAAGCCGTAACCAGTATGATGGAGGGGGCATCCAAAGCCGGGGACCGATTATTCGGAACGCCGGCGCTTCGCCGTGAATTTGAAGAGATACAGGCGGAAAACGAGAAACTGCGCGAGGAAAACCGCGCCTTGCAGGAAGTTGTGGCCAAAGAGCCTTACTTAAAAAACGAGTACCGCTTACTGACAGAAACCGAGTATGAACTCATGCCGGCCATTGTCACCGGAAAAGAATCCGGCGGCCTCTTTGTGCGTTTTACGATCGACAAGGGAAGCCGGCACGGAATAAAAGAGGGCGATCTTGTCGTCCTGGGTACCGAATTGCCGGATGAGTCGGTGGTGACGGCTCTGGTCGGGCGGATTGTGTCTGTCGGGGACCGCTGGTCGCAGGTTACCGGCATACTGGATGAAACCACCAATCTTTCGTTCAAAGATGTGCGCACGCAGCATTTCGGTGTACTGGACGGCCGCACCGGCGACGGTCTGACCGGCTACTTTTTTGACACCGATGCCGATGTTTTGATCGGCGACAGCATCGTGACATCCGGTCTGACACCTACCTATCCCGCCGACTTATACATTGGGGAGATTATCTCTTTTGAAACGGCGGAACACGACCGCATGAAACATATCGTACTGGACACCGGCGTAGACTTCTCGCAGCTCTATCGTGTGATGGTGTTAAAACAACCGGAGGAACGCCCATGAACCGCTTGCGCCTTGCCCTGATCCTGTTTGTGAATATGATACTGCAGAGCGCCTTTTTTTCGCGCATGCCGGTATTCGGCGCGCAGATGAATCTCTCCATCCCGATCGTGGTCAATATCGGGGTGCTGATGGGGCCGGTTCCCGGTTCTTTGTGCGGCGCGATCGCGGGGCTTCTGGAGGATATTCAAACCGGCCGCGCGCTGGGAGTGCGGGCACTGCTGTACTTTTTTATCGGCTATTTTGCCGGTTCCATGCAAAAACATGTGAGCCGGGACGACCCGAAACCCGCCATGGCCATCACCCTGATTTCCACTTTGTTCTTCTTTTTGAGCAATGCGTTCATCAGCCGGATCCTGTCGGTGACAACGGGCTTTCTTTTGTACTTGCGCGGGCCGGTGTTCATTGAAGCCGTACTGAACGCGCTGATCGGTTTTCTGATTTATAAGCTCTTAAAACGATTCCTGAAATTTCCGGGGCTGTATCGATGAAATGGTTTAATTTTAAATCGCCTTCCATAGAAAAACGGTACTTTCTTATCTTTGCCGTTTTGTTTATTCTGAGCGCCGCACTTTTGGGGCGCTTGTTTATGTTGACGATTGTACAGGGCGATGATCTGAAAGAAGCCTCCGACACCAAACGCATCAAAGAGGTAAAAACAACCGCTCCGCGCGGCAATATTTACGACCGCAACGGGCGGCTTCTCGCAGGCACCCGCACAACCTTTACCGTGCAGCTGATCAATGACGAGCTGCGCGCAGTGGAAACGCCGGAACGCAATGCGATTTTGCTGCAATTGGTGCGCCGGCTGGAAGAAGACGGAGTACCGTATCAGGAAGAGTATCCGATCATGCTGAATGCGCTGGATTTCTCCAACGCGGATGACTGGAAAAAACAGGAGGATTCCCCGATCGATCTGGTCGTGGAACGCCTGCAGACATCGGATCTGATCGGAGCGCTTCTTCGTTCCTACTATCTTTCGGAAGACAAGGCGCATTACCGGCTCTCGCCGTTTCAGATTGCCGTCAAGGCACTGGATCAGAAAGGGGTCTTCCTGCCGGTGGATGCAAAACTGGAAGCGGAATTTTCCGTCTCTTACATACCGGGAGCACCTTATAATGAGGGCGTGGAAAAACACGGGCTCACCCAGGACCC
>JGI24710J26742_10003131_pt1 | contig 14173 bp, 17 predicted proteins | sample BioPla2DNA2_FD_26742 | JGI IMG/M metagenome (IMG submission 26742) | reverse complement strand
AACTAAAGCAGAAAAAGCGGCAGGATTTCCCCCTGCCACTAATCATCTGTTTATGCAAAAATAATTTCCTTTTCCACAATCTCCCTCGCACAAGCCCTTATGTTATTGAGGCATCCTGTCCATTCTAAGGCGTTTTCTGCCTTTAGCTGTTCCGTTATGCCCTGTGCCTGTTTCATACCCTCTATGAGCCTTTCAAAGCGTTCCTGTGCCTGTCTGTTGATGTCGGCAAGGTAGGCGTTTAGCCTGCCGCTTGTAAGAAGATTGGTGTATGTAACTTTACGGTACTGTTTTAGATAATCTAAATGCCGTTGCCCCCAGATGCCTATTGCCTGTTCTTCTTCGGCGGGTACAGTTAAGCACGGTATCAAATAATCCCCTTGCCTTTCGTATTTGCCGCCCAGTTCCTCAAATAATGATTGTACAATAGACAACTATTTATCTTTACCGGAAGGAAATACATATCCAACAATAGAGGAACTATTGACACATACTTCAGGCTATAAAGGATATTATTTAGAAAGTCCTATGGTTTCTAACTTTTTTAATGGTAGAAATGATTTTTATGGTGTTACAAAAGAAATGGTTTCTGACAAAGCAGGAAACTTGAATATGAATAAAGCAAGTTATGATTTCGTATATTCTAATTATGGTTATGCAGTATTAGGACTTGTTCTTGAGTCAGTATATGAAACGGAATATACAAGCTTGTTAAATGATTTTGCACAAAATGAATTATGTTTAACCTCAACACAGATTTCTGATAAAAGCGGAGACCTTGGAAAGTATTGGGATTGGAAAGAAGGCGATGCATATTTGTCAGCGGGAGCTGTCACATCAAATATTGAGGATATGCTTTTATACGCACAGATGCAACTTGAAGATAATTCATATTTTTCAGATTGCCATAATAGCCTGAAAAGCATTAATGCATCAACCGAAATGTATAAAACCATGGGTATTCATATGGATGAGATAGGAATGTCTTGGATTCTTGATAGTAAGAATAACATCATATGGCATAATGGTGGTACAGGAAATTATAATAGCTATCTTGGTTTTAATCCCGAAACAGGTACAGCTGTTGTTGTGCTTTCAAATCTCGCCCCGAATTATAGAGTCCCAGCTACTGTATTAGGTGTAAAATTGTTATTAGAACTTGATAATGAGAAGTGAAACTTTCAGTTTGTAGTTTAATTATTCCTGTAGACATCCTGTAGACTACATGTCGATTCCATGACTAATTCTTTTTGAAAAAAGGTGTGATATTGTTATGATAGGCAATTGAGAGAGACGTCGAAAGACCTCTTCCTCAGTTGCCTTTTTGTTGCAGCGAAAGTTGCATTTGAGCTCAAAATCAGAATACGTACGGTTTTGGTTCTGGGCGCTTTTACTATCAACCTATTTACATGGAGGAAAATCCTCTGTTCCCACAATAGGGATCGCATTTTCCTTCGGAAAACTAGAGAAAGAACAATTAGGAGGATTAGAATGGAAAGACCAGAAATGAGCTTTGAAGAATTCAAAGACAGATTTATGGAAGACCTACCCAAGGTGCTTCCTGCTGATGTAGGCCCGGTAACATTAGAGCAGACAGATGTTAGTAAACTTCAAAATGAAAGTTATCAAGGTGTAGTGATCCGGCCGGAAGGAAGTCAAGTTGGAGTAACACTTGATATGAATCGTTTTTATGAAGGAATTGAAAACGGACGTAGCTATGATGAAATAGTTAATCATGCGGTAAAAATGGCAGAAAAGGGTATACGAGATGTACCACAGTTTTCTATTGAGAAACTGAGTGATTATGGAACAATGAAAGAGAAGCTTTCGATTCAAGTTGTTGATACAGAGCGAAATGCAGAGATGCTGGAGAAGATTCCACATAAGGATGTGGAAGATATGTCGATGGTATGTCGGTTTATCCTAGGCTCGGGTTCGGATGGTAATGCATCTATACTGGTAAATAACCAGATGCTTGATACCTATGGGATTACACAGGAGCAGCTATTCGATGATGCACTTCGATATGCTCCGGAAATTAAGCCTTTTGAAATTATCAACATGCAAGATATCATGGCAGAGATGATGGGGGTTCCTGTGGATGAGCTTGGATTACCTAATGGAGAAGCAGCAATGTATGTTGCCTCCTCAACGGATCGAATGAATGGAGCCGGTGTTATTACTTATCCGGAGTTTATGGATGAAGCTGTAGCGAAGCTTGGTGGTGACTTCTTTGTTTTACCCTCATCTGTGCATGAGGTCATTTTAGTACCGGATAATGGAACGGCAGACTATCGTGCCTTGGAGGATATGGTTCGAGAAGTGAATGAAACTCAGGTAGCACCAGCAGAAAGACTTTCAGATAATGTTTACCATTACGACAGCAAAGATAAGGTATTTGAACGTGCCGATAAGTTCGATGCCAGAAAAAGAGAAAAGGAAGCGAATCGTGATATAGCAGGACCTGAAAAGAAATCTATCATTAAAGATCTTGGAAGCAGACAGAAGGAAGTTACTGCTATGTCAAGGAGTAAAGCAGATAATGCTCCTGGAAGAGGAGAGGTAGCACTTTAGTGACAATTCAGTATGCAGCAGATAAACCGAACAGCTGTAAATACTGCTACTTCTATGTTTCAAAGAAAAAGGGGTGTAAATTTGGTGAGGAAAACTGTTACTACATCGAGAGCCGCACAAATAAGATAAAAACAGGGGATTGTGAAGGCTGTCCTTATGGAATGCATGCTCCCTGTATTGGTTACTGTATGCAGAAAATATTAAAAGAGTTTCGTCATGAAATATGATTTTTATTATGGTCCTGAAGCAGAGCAGTTTTCCTTTTATCGAATTCCTAAAGTATTATTTGAAGCAGAGAGCGTAAAGAACATTTCAACAGATGCGAAACTGCTGTATGGTTTGATGTTAGACCGGATGCAGTTATCAGCGAAGAATAAATGGTATGACGAAAATGGTAGAATTTATATCTACTATACACTAAAGCAGATTATGAAATCGCTTGGATGTGCCAAACAAAAAGCAGTGAAACTTCTGGATGAACTCGAGCGAGATGCAGAGTTAATCGAGAGAGAAAGAATAGGGTTAAACAAGCCCAATCGAATCTTTGTTAAGAACTTTCTGTCCGTGTATACCCGGAAGTATGAAAATCAAACCTCTGGAAGGATGAAAATCAAACCTCAGGAGGTTCGAAAATCATACCCAAGTAATACTAATAATGTCAATACTGATTTTAGTTATATTGAGTATATCGAATCTATCATGGATGATGATGAGAAGGATGAGTATCTCTTAGAGAAAATTGAGTATGAGTACCTTGTAAGAGATCATCCTTATAAAAGAGATGTCATTGATGAAATGGTAGAGCTTATGTTGGAAGTGCTATGTTCTAATCAGAAAAAGATTCGTATCTGTGGGGATGATAAGCCGATTGCTTTAGTTAAGTCTAGATTTATGAAGCTGGATTCCGGACATATCACATACGTGTTGGAATGTATGAGCGAAAACACAGTGAAGGTAAGAAATATTAAAGCATATCTGCTGTCGAGTCTTTATAATGCGCCGCTTACTATCGGCAATTATTATGCAGCGCAGGTAAACAATGAAAGAGCGAATGGATTGATATGATCGGGTAACCGGTCTTTTTTTGTAATCAGAAATAAATGGAGGTATCAATGTCAAAGCGAGCAAAAACGATCGCAGTAGTAAATCAAAAGGGCGGGACCGGAAAGACAACCACATGCGAAAACTTAGGTATCGGATTGGCACAGGAAGGGAAAAAGGTGCTTTTAGTAGATACGGACCCGCAAGCTTCCCTGACGATCAGCCTTGGATATCCTAGACCAGATGACTTGCCGGTAACGATAACCGATATCTTGTCAAAGGTTATTGTGGATAAGCCGATTGAAGAGGGCGAGGGGATTTTACACCATGCCGAAGGTGTGGATTTAATGCCTGCAAACATTGCATTGTCTGGCCTTGAGGTGTCACTTGTTAATGTGATGAGTAGAGAAAGTATCCTGAAGCAATATCTGGATACCATTGCAAACAAGTATGACTTTATTATGCTGGACTGCATGCCGAGTCTTGGAATGATCACAATAAATGCACTGGCTGCATCAGATAGTGTACTGATTCCAGTTCAGGCACACTACTTATCGGCCAAAGGATTAGAACAGTTACTAGGTACAGTTAGTAAGGTAAAGAAACAGATTAACCCCAGGCTACAAATCGAGGGTATCTTACTTACGATGGTGGATGGGCGAACAAACTATTCAAAGGATATTTCTGCGTTAGTAAGAGAAGCTTATGGAAGCAAGATAAAGGTCTTTGAGACAGACATTCCGATGTCGGTACGAGCAGCTGAAATTAGTGCGGAGGGAAGAAGTATCTTTAAACATGATCCAAAAGGAAAGGTAGCCGATGCATATCGAGTATTAACAAAGGAGGTAATGACGGATGCCGAGAACAGGCGCAAACATCAGCTTGACCAGTTACGATGATATTTTTACAACAGAAGCAGGACGAGCAGAAGAGACTACTTCCGGAGAACGAGTACAGGAAATTTTGCTTACTCAGATGCATCCATTCAGAAACCATCCATTTAAGATATTGGACAATGAAGAAATGGTAAACATGGTTGAGAGTATTATGCAATTTGGTGTTCTAACTCCGGCGATTGCAAGACCACTGGAGGAAGGTGGATATGAGATTATTTCAGGACATAGAAGACACCATGCAGCAGAGCTTGCCGGACTTACTACTATACCGGTTATTGTGAGAGATTTGGATGATGATGCAGCAACAATTCTTATGGTGGATTCAAATTTGCAAAGGGAAGATATCTTGCCGAGTGAAAGAGCATTCTCCTTTAAAATGAAACTAGAAGCCATTAAGCATCAAGGACAAAGAACTTCAGTGCAAGTTGCACCGAAGTTGAGTACAGCGATTATTGGTGAAGAATCAGGCATGAGCAAAGATAATGTAAAGAGATATATCCGTCTCACCAATCTTATTCCAGAACTCATGGATATGGTGGATAACAAGCAGGTTGCTTTCAATCCGGCGGTAGAGCTTTCCTATCTGGCAAAGGAAGAACAGCAGATTTTTATGGATGTAATGGAAAGTGAGCAATGTCCACCTTCTCTTTCGCAGGCCCAGAGGATCAAGAAGCTTAGCCAGGAAGGAAATTGTACGTTCGAGAGTATGAGTGAAATCATGGGAGAAGAAAAAAAAGCGGATCTTGACCGGGTGACGATTAAAAATGAAGTCTTAAAGAAATACTTTCCCAAGTCCTACACTCCAAAGCAGATGGAAAACACAATCATCAAGCTACTGGAACAGTGGCAGAAGAAGAAACAGAGAGAGGAAATGTTATAAATGGATATTTGTATAAATACAGATAAGAATGATGCAGAGTTGGAAGATATAGTAAACCTTGTGTGCAATAGTGGCCTTGATAAAGAAATCGGATATCTGAAAATCAATCCAGAGAGAGTTCCGAGTATCTTTCTGGAAGAAGATGCGGAAAGTGCAATCCAGCGATTTGATAAACATAAGGTGGAATTCACGCTAAAAGGTAATCGTTATATCTTGATTACCGATGATAGAGCAGTTAGCTACAGTAAGGATGGTTCGATTCAATTATTTGGAAATGGTTATCTGGTGAGAAAACAGAAAGAAAAGTATACCGGGCTTACGATGAGAGAATTAAATGAGATATTGGTGGTTATAGCAAAGATGCAGGATTCAGAAACGAGTCCTTTTATTTTGGTCAAAACCGAATAAGGAGGTGGCAAAGCATGAAAGAGTTTGACATAAATGTTCGTGAGATTAGTGAAACGATAGTTACTGTTCAAGCAGAGGATGCCACTGAAGCAGAACTGAAGGTAAGAAAAATGTGGAATGACAGCGAGGTTATCCTCGAAAGTAGTGATTTTAACGATGTTGAATTCTCGACATTGGAAGAAAGAGAGATGGAACAGATGGAAGGAATGGATTGCCTACTCATAAAGCCAGGAGAATATCCAGAAGCAGTTAAGCTAGAGACTGGTCTTGAGGCATTACAGAATGCAGTCAGCGGAAATATTGAAGTTGTCTATCCCTTCGAAGATCAGGTTGGATTAATTGTGAATGAAGAAGGGAAAATAAATGGGCTTCCACTGAACCGACCGCTCTATGATAGTGAAGGGGAGCTGTATGATATCCTTGCCGGAAATATTCTGGTTGTAGGACTTACCGAGGATAATTTTGCTTCTCTTACCCCGACGCAGATGAAACATTATGAGGAGCTGTTTCATCAACCGCAGACATTTGTGAGGCTTGGGAAGGGGATTTTGGCGATTCCGATCATGGATGATGCGTTAAATGAAAAGCCTTTTCATGACACAATGGAGAAAACAAGTCGTGCAGAAATTCTATAAGAACAGGAGGAGATGACAGCTGCTCGTCAGAGGACGAGAACTCGCATTTTCCTTCAAAAAATGGAAAGGAGGTCAAAGTGAAAAGACCATTAGCATTTATTTCGGCTTCTTGGGGCCAAGATGAATTAGAAAATAGAGCAATAGCTTCCAAGTATTGCAGAGCAGTATATGAAGCAGGGTATTCTCCTATCTGTCCCATACTATTTCAGCCGTGCTTTTTGAAAGTAACAAAGGCCAAGGAATATAAGGACAGCAGAGAGATGTCAGAAGAATTACTCAGACGTTCCCGGATTCTAGTGGTATGTGGGGATACGTTCTCTGACGATATGTTAAGCGATATTGCGCTTGCAAGGCATCTTCGTATTGCAGCCACTACTTTAGACGGTATTCTTATTGTTAATGAGAAACAAAGCAGCATACGAAAGTAGGAGGTGGGGATTAACATGCAAGAAGAGGTTGAAAACAAAACGGTTAATTTGGCAGTCAGTACAACGAAGCTAACTGGGCGAACTCTGGTGAATGCATTTCGTACTTATCTTCATCATAGAAATAATGTGAAGATGAGACGAGCACTCGGAGAACAACATGGAAAGGTTATAGGGAAACAATCAGTGAAGGAACTGATGGGTAAGGGGGATGGACTTTCCGTTATTGAGATTGCGGATGGCTCTGCAAAAGGGTTCTGCAAGATTACTAAGAAGTATGGTGTGGATTTTGCAATTCGTAAAGATAAATCCTGTGATCCACCACGCTATACCGTATTCTTCAAAGCAAAGGATGCAGAGGTCTTGCAGCAGGTACTCAAAGAGTATGCTTCAAAGTATCAGGAGAAAACACCAAAGGAGAAAAAGCCGAGTATCTTAGAACAACTTCGAAAGCTTAAGGAAAAGACTGCCGGCAACCAAGAGCGTAAAAAGCAGAAGCATAAAAAAAGGCAGAAGGAGAAGGTACGATGAGTTTAAAAACAAAGAAACTTATCATTGCGAATCTTCCTTATGCGATCATTTCTCTTATTGCAACAAATATTGGAGAAGCGATACGTTTGACAGAAGGGAAAGATGCTACAGAGATTATTGTTAGCTTCCTAAGCACCATTGGTAAAGCGTTTGAAAACCCTCTTCCTAGCTTCTTTCCGTTTGATTTATTGATAGGTATTTTGTTAGGGGCTGCCTTAAGACTTGTTGTCTATATCAGAGGTAAGAACGCCAAAAAGTACCGCAAAGGTATGGAATACGGATCTGCCAGATGGGGAACTGGTAAAGATATCGAGCCATATATGGACCCGGTATTTCAGGAAAATGTGATCTTAACACAATCGGAAAGGATAATGATGAGTAATCGGCCAAAGAATCCAAAGTACGCAAGAAACAAAAATGTTCTTGTTGTGGGTGGTTCTGGTTCCGGTAAAACAAGATTCTGGCTGAAACCGAATCTGTTACAGATGCATAGTTCCTATGTAGTGACTGATCCGAAAGGAAGTCTGATTAATGAGTGTGGTTATGCTCTTTACAGAAAGGGGTATCAGATTAAAGTATTTAATACGATCAACTTCCATAAGTCAATGCACTATAACCCCTTTGAGTATATTCATTCCGAGAAAGACATCTTGAAACTTGTGAATGCATTAATTGCAAACACCAAAGGGGACGGAAAAAATGGAGATGAGTTCTGGACGAAAGCAGAAACGCTTTTATATACCGCACTTATTGGATATATCCATTACGAAGCCCCGAAAGAGGAGCAGAATTTTTCGACCATGATTGAGTTTATCAATGCATTTGAGGTCAGGGAAGATGATGAAGATTTTCAGAATCCGGTGGACTTAATGTTTGAAGCACTCAAACGTAAGAAACCGAATCACTTTGCGGTACGCCAGTATGCTAAGTTCAAGCTGGCAGCGGGTGTAATAAGCTGAAAGAGTATTTTTAGTACATTAGATTAAAAGTTCTCTTTGAGCTTATTATTTTTGGCTCAAATACAGAGGAAAGGAGCAGAACATGAGTAGTGAAAAGATTATTGTATTATACGAACGATTAAGCCGAGAGGATGAGAACCTTGGGGAGTCGTACAGTATATCAAATCAAAAGAAGTTGCTAGAAGATTATTGCAGAGAAAAAGGGTGGACTAGGTTCAGGCACTTCACTGATGATGGTATATCCGGTACAACCTTTGAAAGACCGTCCTTTAAGGCTATGATGGAGTTTGTGGAAGATGGAGAGGTGGAAACCATTATCCTGAAGGATATGAGTCGATTAGGACGAGATTATCTTGTTGTAGGTCAGCTCAGAGAGTTCTTCCGTAAAAAGGGAGTCCGTCTGATTGCAATTAATGATAACCATGACAGTTACAATGGAGATGACGATTTCCTTGTATTCAGGGATGTTATGAATGAAATGTATGCCAAGGATATCAGCAAAAAGATAAAATCCACATTCAAGTCCAAGGGAAAATCCGGAAAGCATGTGGCTAGTGTTACACCATACGGATATCTGAAAGATGAAAATGACGGAAATCATTGGATTGTGGATGAAGAAGCTGCTGAAATCGTGAGGCAGATATTCAAATGGACTATTGATGGGCTGGGTCCTTATCAGATAGCTACTCTTTTGCAGGAGAAGAAAGTAGAAATACCGGCAGTGCATATGGCACGCTTTGGGCAAGGGAACAATAGGCATAAGACTTTTAAAGACCCTTATGGATGGGGTTCTTCTACAGTAGTTGGGATATTGAAGAAAAGAGAATACTTAGGTCACACTGTGAATTTCAAAACGCAGAAGCACTTTAAGGATAAAAAGAGCCATTATGTATCGGAAGATAATTGGGTAATATTTGAGAATACGCAGGAGCCGATTATTGACCAGCAAACCTTTGATACAGTGCAGAAGTTACGAGCAAATGTCAGGAGATATCCGGACGGATGGGGAGAGCATCATGTTCTTACCGGACTCATGCGTTGTGCTGATTGTGGAGCGAAAATGTATGTGCATCGGACAAGCAATGGCAAGAGAATACCGCAATATACATGTTCCGCTTATAGCAAGGTGCCGGTTGGTACATTATGCAATACCCAGCATAGAATTAACGAGTCGGTGGTGTTGGAGCTGATAGGGGATATGCTGAAAGCAATCTTTGAATATGCCAAGTATGACCGTAATGAATTTTTGGAAACCATAGCAACCGCACAATCAACGCAAGAGGATGCAGAGGTAAAAAGGGTTAGGGCGAGAATTACGGTGGCTAGAAATCGCTGTGAGGAGCTTGAGAAGTTAATCTGTCGTATTTATGAGGACAACATTCTTGGAAAACTGCCGGATAGCAGATATGAGGTTTTAGATAAACAGTATTCCAAGGAAAAAGCAGAGCTTGATGCAGAGCTTAAGGAATTGGAAGTGAAGCTCACTGAATACGAGAAGAGCAAAAATTCTGCAAGTAAATTTATGGCACTGATTGATAAATATGAGAAGTTTGAGGAACTGACACCGGCAATGATAAATGAATTTGTTGATAAGGTGCTGGTGCATGAAAGAGACAGAAAGGGGAGCATCCAAACCACGCAGGAGATTGAAATCTATTTTAATTTTGTTGGGCGATATGTTCCACCGGCAATGATGACAGAACCTACTCCGGAAGAGCAGGAAGAGATTGACCGGATTAACAGAATTAAGGATAAGAGGCATCAGCAGTATTTACGAAGAAAAGAAAGTGGATGGCAGAGGAAATATGAGGAGCGTGTAAAGAGCGAAAAGCGAGCAAAGATAGAAGCTATGAAAGAAGAAATCCGTAGGCAGGACAGAGAGAACGGAGTCTATGCAACACTGGGAAGTCTTGCATTAGAGCCGAAAATCGGAACGCCGAGGTAGGATTTCGTAAAAAGCACTTGAGAGAAGTCTTGAGTGCTTTTTTCATGCTCAAATTTCCGTAGGAAATGCAGAGCAACCGAAGAAGTTGAACTGTGTTATCCGTCTTGTGGGGATAGCAGATTTCAACTCCTTCGGAGCAGAGTACAGAGGTGCAACCTTTGGCGGAGTTGAGAGGCAGAGCCTTCATCAGGTCAAGGGCGGAAGCCTTGCCCAGTTTATTGTCGTTGCGACGATAAGTACTGGGTATTACTTGTCGCAAACGCAAGGGTGTCGGCTTCGCCTTTAGCAAGACAAAATCAGTGGAAAGGAGCAAAAAGAAAATGAAAGCTTCAAGGCATAATGGAAGAAGTGGAAAGCATGGTGTCTATGATGTGAAGCACAATGACAGAGATTTCAATGTGGAGCATAGCGAACATATTGATGCAGAGAGGACGAAGCAGAATATTTATTGGGACTGCTATCAGGGATATAGCTTCGCCGGTAGTTCCGAAGAGAGGCAGTTCAATTTTACAGAGATTGAGCGTGCTTATTATTTTGAGCACTACGGAGATTTTGTGGATGCACAGAATGAGAGGAACGAGTTGGCAAGACATCCGGAGCGAAACAGAACGGTGGAAGATGTGCTGAAAAATAATAAAACTTGCCCTGAAGAGAGCGTGCTACAGCTTGGGAATATAGACCATGCGGTTACACCGGATGTGCTGGCGAAGGTGGTGGCAGAGTTCTTTGACGAGTTCAATAAAAGATATGGTTCTCACATTCATATATTGGATTGGGCATTGCATTTGGATGAGGGAACACCACATGTTCACGAGAGACATGTGTTTGATGCAAAAAATCAGTATGGAGAGTTGTGTCCCCAGCAAGACAAGGCATTGGAAGAACTTGGTTTTGAGTTACCTGACCCGACAAAAAAGAAAGGGAAATTCAATAACCGGAAGATGAGCTTTGATGCAGAATGTAGAAAGTTATTTTTGGAGATAGCACAGAGGAATGGAGTGTTGGTTGATTGTGAGCCGGTCTATGGTGGTGCAAGCTATCTTGAGAAGCAGGACTTCATCATAGAAAATCAGAAAAAGCGGATTGCAGAGAAGCAGGCAGTTTTGGATGAGATTACCATGAGAGTTTCTGATATGGAGAGCTTTGTGGAGCAGATAGCAGAGGATGCCTATGAAAAAGCGTGTGAGGTGGTATCAGACACAGTGGCGGAGCAGACCAGAGAGGAAGATATTGAGGAGCTTCGCAAATATAAAAAGTGGCTGACTTCGGATGAGAGAAAGACGCCAAAGGATAAGCGAGATTTTGTCGGAAGATGCCTTGATAATTTGGAGAACCGGTTCAGGAGCATGGCTCAGAAGGTGGCTGATAAGGTTATGGGAGCATTGCAAAATCCACGCTTAAAGGAGCAAAAGAAAGCTGAGGTAAAGGAACATGCAAGAAAGTCGGTTCGTGACCTTCTTGAGGCAAATAAGAAGCTTGTAGAGGAGCAGAGAGCAAATGTAACCGAAGCACCGGCACAGAAGAAATCAAGGGGAGAGGAGTTGGGATAAGCATGAATGTATTTGCAGTAGTGAAGGACAATGTCACTGCAAGGCAAGTGGCTATGCAGTATGGTATTAATATTAACCGGAGCGGGCTGGCTTGTTGTCCGTTTCATAAAGACAAGACTCCCAGCATGAAGATTGACAAGAGGTATTATTGTTTTGGGTGTGGAGAAACCGGAGATGCAATAGATTTGGTTGCAAAGTATTTCGGTCTTGCACCAAAGGAAGCTGCAATAAAGATTGCATCTGACTTTGGATTGAATTATGATGCAACAAACCGTGCACCAACCAAGAGAGTAGAACCACAGAAAACGAAGGAACAGATATTGGATGAAGAGCAAAAGCACTGCTTTCGGGTTCTGTCGGACTATTATCATCTGCTTAGGGAATGGAAAATAAAATATGCACCAAAGAGCATGGATGAAGAACCGCATCCGTGCTTTGTAGAAGCTCTGCAGAATATCAGCAAAGTTGAGTATCAGATGGATACTCTTCTTGAAAAGGATATCCCTGACAGAGCTTTTGTTGTTTCAGACATAGGAAAGGGGGTAAAGAGCATTGTCCGAAGAATTGAAGAGTATCGAAGAAGTGAGGGAGATGCTGGAATGCACGCAAAACGGAAATGTAAGGCAGAGTGCCGGTAACTATCGGACGGTTTTACTTCATGACCCGAATTTGAAGGGAGCATTCCGGCTGAATATGTTTACGGACAAAATCGACATTACCAAGGATTTGGGATGGTATAGAGAGAGCGATAATCTGACGGATGTGGATTTGAAATTCTTGGTGCTTTACTTTGAAAAGCATTATGGATTGGCAAATGAGAAGCGTATTGATGATGCAATCAAGGTGGTGGCAAATGAAAACCGGTATCATCCGGTGCAAGACCGATTGAATTCTTTTGTGTGGGATGGAAAAGAGCGTATACGCTACGCACTGCATCATTTCTTGGGTGCGGAAGTCAGTAATTATACCTATGAGGTAATGAAGCTGTTTATGATGGGTACGATTTCAAGAGTGTTCCGCCCAGGCACCAAGTTTGAATATATGCTTTGCCTGGTAGGTGGTCAGGGAGCGGGAAAGTCTACCTTGTTACGCTTCCTTGCAATGAATGATGACTGGTTTACGGATGACCTAAAGAAAATGGATGATGACAATGTGTATCGGAAGTTGCAAGGGCATCTGATGGTGGAGATTCCTGAAATGGTGGCTATTCTCAATGCAAAGAATGTAGAGGATACTAAGTCCTTTATGAGTAGGCAAAAGGATACTTACAAGACACCATACGACAAGCATCCTAAAGACCACAAGAGGCAGTGTGTGTTTGCCGGTTCGTCAAATTCCTTGGATTTCTTACCTATGGATAGGTCGGGGAACAGAAGATTTCTCCCTATCCAGTGCAATGCGAATGAAGCAGAGGTTCATATCCTTGAGGATGAGAAAGCATCAAGGGAGTATATCGCTCAGATGTGGGCAGAAGCAATGGAGATATATAGAAGTGGTAAGTACCAGCTGAGGCTTCCTAAAGAGGTTCAGGACGAGCTTTATGAGTATCAGAAGAGGTTTATGCAGGAAGATACAAAAAAGGAGCTTATTCTTGATTATTTGGAGCATTACGAGGGCAATATGGTATGTTCAAGACAGCTGTATGCGGAAGCACTGGGGAATGATGGCAGTCCGGCACACTGGGAGATACGAGAGATTAACGATATTATGAATAATTGCAGTGGTTGGATTGCCTTTAGTAATCCGAGGTACTTCCCTGAACCGTACCGGAGACAACGAGGATGGGAAAAGCCTGACAACAAAATGGATGATTTTCACCCATTGACCGAAGAGCAGATGGAACAGTTATCACTGCCGGAAGAGTGGATGAAGTAAGAATTGCCCGGTAGGTTGTCGGTTGGTTGTCGCTTCCGTTGTCAAGTTCGTTGTCGGTTCAATATTCCTATAACCCTTATATTTACTACTTTTTTTAGGGGTATATATAGTTCTGACAACGAAAGCAACAGTATAAATGAAAAAAAGTATAAAAGTAAAAAAGGAACTATAAAAGATAAGGTATGAGAGTTTTTAGGTGTCTGTTGTCGTTGTTCGTTGTCGAGAGATAGAGGCACTTCCTTATCGGGCATTAACACAAAAGGAGAGCAAACGAATGGAAAATAGAAGAGCAAACACACCGGTCGCACTCAGGAAGAAGATAGGTGGCACAATGTATTGTGTGAGAGTGCATTTCAATGAGGACGCAAAGGAAACCATGAAGGACAAAATAAAGAGGATGCTGGAGAATGATGTGAAAAATATTTCTGCGTAATAAATGAGATGCCAAAAGTTGAAT
>JGI24710J26742_10003130_pt1 | contig 14174 bp, 21 predicted proteins | sample BioPla2DNA2_FD_26742 | JGI IMG/M metagenome (IMG submission 26742) | reverse complement strand
AGGCTGTTTAATATCATATCTATTTCTTTTTGCGTCAAAATTTCCTGCATATAAACCACCTGCTTGTAAAAAAAGTTTTTCCCATATTATATTTTATCAAAAAATTTTTACAAAAGCTATTTTTATTAAGTTTTATTCAGTCTTTCAAAAAAAAATAAATTCATTTTCTGGAGAAGAAAAAAATATAATATCTTATAAGATAAGAAGAGGGGGAAAATATAAATGGATGGAAGGAAATTTTGGTTATTATATATCGTTATGTTGATTTGCAATATAATGATTTGCCAGCCAAAGACCAGGTTTTATTGGCAGCTGTTGTTTGTTTTTGGTGATGTAACATTAAGAAATGTATTGTTGTATATTGCAAATTTATTCTTTGTACCCATAATTTTAATGCCAATGCTGGAGCTTATGATTATGTTCGCCCCGTTCATTTTTATAAGGGACGAAGAATAATATCAAAAAACAGGAACTTTTGTTCCTGTTTTTTATTTGTCTAAAAATCGGCATTTTTCGGACATATAGCCGTCATACGAAAATTATATGATACATATTATAACACAGATGGAATATATGTCCAATGTAGTAAGGGGGTGTAGGAGATGATTATCAAAATAAATGACAGAATAAAACTGGTATTTATCGTATTGGTAACTGTATTATTCTGTTTTATATTCGGAATATTCGGCAAATCTTTATTCAAACTTAACAAAATAACAATATTGATTTTAATATCAGTAAGTATTATAAGCTGTATAATCTGGTGCATTAAGGTATACAGGAGAAAAAAGGGAATTATAAAAGGAATTGAAAAAATAGATATATTAGGAAGGACATTACAATTTAAAAACGGGGTATGTCTTATAAACAATCAGATTGTGAAGGAAGTAGAAATGAAGGATGCACTGGATTCATTCAATAAATTTTTCACTTCAAAAAATATAAATGACACAATAAAAGAATATTACAGCGAATATTTAAACTGCAGGTATGAAATTTTCAAAGAAGAACATACGAAAAAGCTAATGTTTGAATTTAAAAAAATGGAACCACGAACAATATGTTTGTTAAAAAACGTAACATTACTGTTTTTACTTGAAAAAGTGCCGCTTTCAATAGTTATCACGGTAAGAAAAAATGAAAAAAAGAAATTAATAATTACAAGAATAAAGAAAAATGAAGATATAAACATTTCATATGAATTTACAGACTAAAAAACCGTGAAAAATTTGCACGGTTTTTTTTGATAAACATATGGAAAAGAAGTATAATATATTATAATATTCCAAAAAGAAAAGGGGAGAAATAATGAGGTCAACAGGAAGTTGGAAAATGTTAATAGTTATCATATTAGGATTTTATTTTGTTTTCTTATTGGGGAAATTAATTGGAAGTAATATAAAAGACACTGTCCAACCTGATGTAGTGACTTACAAACAGTTTGAACAAATGGTTGCAGAAAAGAAAGTTTCAAATGTTACAATAAATTTTGAAGAAGAAACATTTGAATTTGAAGACACAAGCGGGCAAAAATATATTACTGACAATCCTAAAGGTGATTTTAAGAAATTCCTACTTGAAAATGAAATAAAAATTAACTATATAAGCACAGAAGAAAACAAAGGCACTCCTTTTGGGGCAATATTGCTCCCTATTATAGTAAGTGCCTTACCACTTATTTTTACTATTTTGATACTATCAATTCTTGTAAAAACAGCTGTAAAAATTGAAAAAGGAAACATATTTTCAGAAAAAATTTCAAAGAATATTCCGAATGTAACATTTGATGATCTTCAGGGTTGTAAAGAATTGAAACAGGATGTTCAATTCATAATTAATTTTTTAAGGAATCCTGAAGAATATAAGAGAATGGGCGTAAGAATGCCAAAAGGAATTCTTCTTTATGGACCTCCTGGGACTGGTAAAACGCTTACTGCAAAAGCTATTGCTGGGACAGCTGGGGTTCCATTCTTCAGTGCAAGTGGATCGGATTTTATTGAATTATATGTTGGCGTTGGTGCAAAAAGGGTAAGGGAGCTTTATGAAAAAGCTCGGAAATCAGCACCATGCATTGTATTTATAGATGAAATCGATTCAATTGGTGGAGAAAGAGGATTAACAAGCAATTCAGAAAGAGATCAGACAATTAACGCACTACTTAATGAACTGGATGGGTTCAATGGAACGGAAGGTGTTATTACCATAGCAGCAACAAACAGACTTGAATTGCTTGATTCTGCACTTACAAGACCTGGGCGGTTTGATAAACATATAGCTGTTCCTCTGCCTGAACGTGAAGACAGGCTCGAGATCCTGAAGGTTCACGCGAAAAATAAGAAATTGGCAGAGGATATAAAGCTCAAAGACATAGCAGCCATGACTGTAGGATTTAGTGGTGCAGCACTTGAATCCCTTCTCAATGAAGCGGCATTCAATGCAGTAAATGCCAAAAGGCAATTCATAACAAAAGAAGATATTGATGCTGCTTTCTGGAAGCTGTTAATGAAAGGGCACAAAAAAGAAAATAAAAACAATAGAGATAAAGAAGAGCTTGAAATTGTAGCATGGCATGAAGCTGGTCATGCTTTGGCAACAAAACTTCTAACAAACGAAGAAGTTCCCAAGGTAACAATAATAGCATCGACATCTGGTGCTGGTGGGGTTACATTCAGAACGCCAAAGGAAAAAGGTTTGCAGAGCAAAGATTATCTGATGAAAACGATTCAGATTATGTATGCTGGTCGTGCTGCAGAATTTTTGCTTTTGAACGATGAAAATAAGATAACAACAGGTGCAGCAAATGACATAAAGATGGCATCAGAGGCTATAAAAGACTATATCACCACATATGGAATGTCTGAAGAATTCGGAATGTTAAATTTTTCAGTATTCAAAGACTTTGTGGATGTTGATATAGTAAAAGAAGCTTCTAAGCTTGCAAAAGATATTTATTCAAAAACAGTAAACATTTTATCAAAAAATAAAGAAACACTTGAAAAAATAGCTAAAGCTCTTCTTGATAAAGAAACACTTTCAAATGAAGAACTTGATGAAATACTTAAAACAGCGGCTTAAAGCTGCTGTTTTATTTTTTGCAAAAAACAAAACAATATGGTATAATTATATTGAAGAGAAAAATATTGAATATATCAGGAGGAAATATGGAAAGGTTATATTTTAAAGTTGCAGGAGATCATATAAGCATAATGTACCGACCTACTCATGAATATTTAAGTTTCGTTCAGAAAGACGAAGCAGGAATAAATGAAATAAAAAGATTATTATCCATGCCTACTGAAGAATTCTATGACTATATAATTTCAAAAAGAATAAAGCTTCCCCAAAAAAACGATTCGATGAAAAAATATTTTGCGGAAGAAAAAGAAAAGGCGTATAAGGAAGCATGGAAATATACAACAGAAAGACTTATGAAGGAATATAATATTACAATGACAGATGAAGAAATCCCTTATGATTATATTCACGAAAAAATATACGGACCAATTGAAGAAGAACAAGAAGAAAAAGAAAAACAAACAAATGTAGAACAATGATAAAACATATACACTGTTATAAATTTCGATAAAATATGATATAATCTAGGCTGGAAAAAATAAAAACAATAATATAAATTAAAAAAGGAGGCGTATTTTATGTTTGGTTTAATTCCATTTAACAACAAAAGGAGAAACATGATCCAGCAAATGTTGGAGGATTTTGAAAAGAGTTTTGAAAAGAGTTTTATGGAAGGTTTTACTTCGATGCGTATGCCGAATATATTTTCAGACAGATTTTATGTTTCAAACATAAGAGAGCTTCCTGACAGATATGTTTTGGAAATTGATTTGCCAGGATTTAAGAAAGATGAAATAAAGATAGAAGTTAAAGACGGAAGAATGTGTATTGACGCTGAAACAACTACAGTAAAACAGGAAGAAAAAGAAAACAGCAGCAGTTATGAAAGAAGCGCAAGAAGTTATCATGAATCATTCGTCTTGGGTGATGATGTTGATGAAAACAGGATTACAGCAGAATATAAAGATGGTGTTTTGAAAATAGATGTTATGAAAACAGAAGTAAAACCAGAAGACAAGCCAAAAAGAATTGATATAAAATAAAAAAGAGCCGAAATTTCGGCTCTTTTTTTATCTTAAAATATTCAAATGAAAACTTTATAGGAATTATTCGCCAACCATACCATCCCCATCGCGATCATCCATATACTGATATAACCAATGATCTTTTGTTATAGGCATTTTAAACCCTGCAGCTTTTGCTTCTTTTATAGTAACTTTCCCATCATTATTTGTATCAATAGATGAAATATCATGAACTTCTTCTTTATTAGTTGTTTCTTTGACTGTATCAGTTGTTTCTTTGACAGTAGACGTTGTTTGTAAAATTTGCTTATTAACTAAATCAGGATTTACATTATCGAATTCATCGACAATAACTTCACCATTTATCTTATAGGTATACTTGTAATGGCTTGGGATCTGGGTTTTAGTATCTGGATATGTAATAATAGCTTCAAAATCAGTACAACCTCCTGCAGATCTAATTACCTTCTCCATATATGCCTGATCCCCATAGCGGTTTAAAACATTATCCTGCGGTGTAATATTATATGCATTGGACACACCGCCGAGGGAATCAGCAATAACATGCCCTTTATCCAAATCAGGTCTTTCTGTCCCAGGAACATTTGCACAATCAGCATAATATCTTCCATCAGCTGTTACAGGTTCTGTCTTATCATCCTGTAAAATTATCTGTTTAGCCACAACTCTGACCAATTGTCCATATTCATTGGTATAAGCCCAGTATTCCCTGTCGCCAAATCCAACATCAACAACAACCATTGGTTCTCTGATTCCGTTTAAATCCCCGCCATCAACCTCAATAAGCTTATATTTACCATTAAAAGTTATTTCATCAATATATTTATCATTTTCTTCAACGGATGGGATATCTTTTTCTTCTGTTTCAATTTCAGATTTAATATCAAATACCTGTTCAAATTTTTCTGTTTCTTGTGTTGTTTGTACTATCGTTTTTTCTTCCTGTAATAGGTTATTTGATATTTTATCAGCGTTATTGCTGCAACCTGTAATAATTAATATTATTAAAATCCAAGGCGTGAAAACTTTAAAAAATTTCCTTTTATCCATAAAAAATTCTCCTTTCTGATTATTTTTATATTTTTTATTACTCATATTATACTGTCTTTTCCAAAAATAAAAAAGCAAAAAAATTATTTTTTCACATATCAAGCTCTGGTTGTTTTATATTGGTTTTATATATTTCACTTATTTTTGAAAGAATTAAAAGCCGTTCATTGTATTTTTCAGGATTTTGCGCCAAAATATCAGCCTTTCTTACCTGCAAATAATCTTCAAATGATACCCCCTCCCGTTCCAATTTATTAACAAATTTTTGGACAGTTTTATCAGATATCTTCTGCCAATCCATTTCATGATAATGAATAAGAATTTTCACTTTATCTACAATATGTTCATCATAATTTAATTCATTAAGGGCTTTTTCAGCTATTTCTTCCGATGCTACCGAATGTTTATAAAAGTGATCAATCCCATTTTCATCAGTAGTTTTTGTTTCCAATTTGCCTGTATCATAAAATAATACAGCAAGTTTGACAACCTCGGAAGAATTTTCATCCAGGGTTTCAACAGCAGTAATAGATAACACACAATAAATATTACAATACATATGTCCCATCAATAAAAATTTTTATAAAAATTCATTTTTCAAATGTTTGGTGTATAGAATTATGATATAATAAAAGAAAAAGTCGGGAGGAAGAATGATATGGTTATAAAGAAAATAGATAAAAAAAATAATTTTGCAGCTGTTTTTGATACAAAAACTGGATTTTACATGCGCACTGGCGTACTGAAAAAAGTTGACGGGGAAATAATAGAAACAGATGAAGACCCATTTATGACAGACTTTCCTGAATTACTTGACATTGGTATAATGGGAACCTGCGTGCATGGCTCCAGTGGGCTTTGCATCAAATCAGGTATCCAATGTTACCAGAATGGGTTAGGGAAGAAAAAACCAAACATGAATATAACAGATTTTGAAAATATTATCAAGCAGTGCAAAAATAAGGTCTTCCAGGTGGCGCTGGGAGGCAGGGGCGACCCGAACAAACACGAAGAATTTGAAAACATCTTAAGGATTTGCAGGGAAAACAATATAGTTCCCAACTATACTACATCGGGTCTTGCTCTGACGGATGAAGAAGTATACTTAACAAAAAAATATTGTGGAGCAGTAGCAGTTTCTGAATATTTTTCAGAATATACGAGAACGGCAATAAAAAAATTTGTCGAAGCTGGATGTAAAACGAATATACACTTTGTAATTGGGAAACAAACCATTGATAAAGCGATAGATAAATTAAAGAACAAAAGCTTCGACGAAGGTATAAACGCTGTAATTTTTTTACTCCACAAGCCTGTGGGTTTGGGTGAAAGAAAGTTTATGCTTGACCCCGAAGACCCGCGTATCAGGGAATTCTTTGAATTAATTGACAGCGAAGTATTTCCATTTAAAATAGGTTTTGACAGCTGTACTGTACCAGCGTTGATAAACTTCACCAAAAACCTTGACGCAAGAAGTTTTGACACATGTGAAGGTGGAAGGTGGTCTGCGTATATAGATTCAGATATGAATATGATGCCATGTTCATTTTTAAATGATAATCCTGCCTTTTCTGTAAGTTTAAAAGAAAAGACAATATATGAAGCATGGCATAGCGAGCAATTCGAAGCATTCAGAAAAAGCTTATCTGGATCATGCATAAAATGCCCAAATCAAAAGCAATGCATGGGCGGTTGCCCAATAGTAAGGGATATAGTTCTTTGCAACAGGGCAGAAAAGGAACAAAAAAAACTTGCTATTTAAATTAAAAAATAAAGAAAAAGCTTGTGAAAAAGCACAAGCTTTTCTTTATCTTTAAATAAGTTATGGGGTCAACAAACTTCATAAGAATCTCTTTTGTATTGTAAAAAGTGATAACCTATGTATACTGTTAAATACAATATAAGAAAACATAAAAGGGGTTGATAATTTGAAGTTTCCTTATTTTTTGATTTTTTCATCAATCATAAGAAAAATGTTCAGAAAATAATTATTTCAGGGAGATTATAAATGGATAGGATAGTTGGTATAGGAGAATTTGCAATTTCAAACAGACCAGAAGACACAATAAAAACATTTTCATTAGGTTCATGTATTGCTGTTGTTATATATGATAAAATCCAAAAAGTTGCAGGAATGGCTCATATAGCAATGCCATCAAAAAGTTTACAGTCTTCCAATTCAAAGCCGTGTTATTGCGCAGATACTGGGATTTCTTTTCTTATAGAAGAAATGTGCAATAAATACAATTGTAAAAAAGCCAATATGATAATCAAACTTTTCGGTGGAGCAAAATCACCATACAAAATAGATTTAGTATTGGTCCCAGTAATGTAAATATGGTTAAACAAATACTAAAAAGTTTAAATATGAACTTTATTGAAGAAGATACAGGAGGCTGGGCAAGCAGGACAGTTGAAATAAGGGTTTTCGATGGTACAATAAATATAAGGAGCATTCCATTCAATAGCAAATAAATATAAAAATTAAAGTTAAAAAAATATCCACAGAATTAACAAGATTCTGTGGGTATTTATATTTTACTTCAAATCTGCTTTCATTTCATCAAGATTTTTATATTTTGATTTAATTTCACTAATTAATTCTTTCTTATCGATTCCTGTTTTATGGCAGATATACGATAACAATTCTGAATTCCTTCGGATAAGTGTATTCATCTGTTTCTCCCTCGATAATTTCTTCCAATTTTGCTTCATCTGAAAAGGAGTCTTTAGACAATTCATCATATTCCTGGTATAATCTGTTTAATTCATTCTGATCGGAAGCCCTTTTTAATTTTCACACTCAAATAATAATTGAATTGTAAATGGTTCACATTATTCCAACGTAGTCAGTTAAGACTTAAGGTAGTCAACTAATGCTTTTACAAGCCTCCGTTTCTATAAACGGGGGTAGTTGATACACTTATAATTTCTATTATTCTTACAGCAAAAATACTGTATACATATATTATACCATAATTAAAAATAAAAGAAATGTTTATCTTGATTTTTTAGTCATTTTATGTGTATAATAAAAAAGAAAAAAATTTCAAAGGAAAAAATTTTATTTTTGGGGGGGAAACGTTTTGCAAAAAGATATAAGAACAAAAAGATTTAAACAATTTATCACTACTACAATATTTTTTGTTCTTCTCTTTTCCATTCCAATATTTGTTCTTGCAAAGGAGGTCGAAACATTTAAAAGGACAAATGAAGAAATTATCAAAGAGAATGAATTAAAAATAGAAAATTTAGAAAGAACAATTCAAGAAATACAAAAAACCATAGAAAGTTACGAAAAAATAATTCAACAAAAGGACAAAGAAGTGTCCCAAATTAAGGAAGAAAATCAGAAATTTAAAACTGAAAACAAAGAGATTTCGGATGAAAACGCGAACCTGGAAAACACAATAAAATCCTTATGTTCAACTGGCACAAAGCCGCAAAATTATAGGCTTCCAGAAACAGTAAGTCGTGGAAGTTTTGTTGAAAACAGGGGAAAACTTGAATATGTTGGGGTTTGGACGGGGACATTTTATACCCCGTCAGCAGATGAATGTTCCAACAATAAAGGGATAACTGCAAGTGGTAGACCAGTACAACCTGGTAAAACAATTGCAGTTGATCCTAAATATTGGAAACTTGGAACAAGATTTTATATTGAAGGAATCGGCGAAGTAGTCGCCGATGATACTGGCAGTAAAGTTAAGGGTCGGAATAGGTTCGATCTGTGCATATTGGATAAGGAAACGGCCCTGAAAGCAGGAGTTGTGAAAAGAAAAGTATACCTTATTAAAGACGGAGAATAGCCACTCCCAACTTCTGTAAGTGGGAGATGAATTGGGGCTTGACAAATTATAAATATAATATTCTAATAAAAATAGAAATGTTATATAATGCACAGCACAACAACAGGTAAATATATGATTTGCAAGGTTTTAAATGAATATGATAACAAAAAAGAAGCCGATGATGATATGGTTAAGTTGTTAACTCATGAAATTAGCGAAAAAGATTTGTTGAAGGAATTTAGTAAAAAACCATATTTTTAAGCAATAAAATTATTATTTTATCATAACATAATAGGAGGTATGGTAGTGATATATAATAATAAAGATTATCAATTCAGTTGCCAGTTTAATTGTGAATATAATAAATATAACAAATGTCAATTAGATTGGATAGAATTCAAAGAAGACAATATCGGTATAAGAACTTCCTTAATATGTCAAAGTCAAATAATACAAAGAAAGGATGATTATAATGCTAACAATTGAAGAAATTAATAAAAAATATCCTATGGATAGGTATGAAATGACAATAGAACAGGAAAGAGAATTTGTCAAAGATTTATTTGAACTTTATGAATCAGAAGGTTTTGCTAAAGTATTTTGGAGTATGGGAGGGGATTTTGAAGAATATCATAACAAACCCTTTAAAGTAATTGGAAGATCAACAGAAAAAGAATGTGATTTAGAATGTTTACCAATGTGGAAAATTCAATTTGAAGATAGTAAAATAATACATGCATATCCTGATGAAATAATTCCTTCAGAAATGAAAGCAAATGGTTGTACTTTAGAATTAAAATAAAACAATTATTTGATTAGATATTAATATAATAGTATTGACACAATAAAATATTTTTGATAAAATATAACCATAAAAACAAAAGGAGTTGACAAAAATGCTTAAACCAGAAACGATAAAAGCATTAAGAGAAAACGGATATGATGGTTTAATTACAGGTATGATTGGCTTGGCGGCCAATCGGTAAACTAATATTCAGGTGTGATGAGTTTGGCGACTCATCGGCAACCCTCACTTTTTATGTGAGGGTTTTATATTATCTACATATATAGTTTTCCTAAAAGGGGCAGTGAAGCCAGGAATGGTTCTATATACCATGTGTCAAAGAGAACCGTCCCCTCGACACATACAAAGGCGAACTTCTCATTATTTTTATAAACAGCTACTTTGCAATAGATAAGAAAGATGGGGTAACACATGCTGAATGAAGCAATAAAGAATTATGACTTCAAGCATCCCGAGGCTATATTAATACGACATAATGAAAACATGACATATTTAATAAAAGATAATAATCAGAGTTTTCTTCTTCGAATCCATAAAACAGTCGATGGCTTAGACCTTTCGGCAGGTAGCAGAAATATTCATCGATCAATACTAATAGATAGTGAAATTAAGCTGCTTAACCAATTACAAAAAGGTATCATAAATTGAAGAAGGCGAAAGCCTTCTTTTTTTATCAAAAAATTGGTTCTGTTTTTGTATATACAAGCAAATCAATTGACAAAACTTTATATAAATAAGATAATAAACATTGAAAGGGGTTTAAGATAATGAAAGAATCACCGCATAAAAAATGGGTTGAAGAACTTTATAATGTAATTGAAGAAGTATCAAACGCAATAGGGTTTGAAATGGAAGCTTTTGTAAAAAAAGTGACTAATGCAGTACCAGAATCTGAAATTATAGAAAGATTAATGAATATAGATATGCCGAAGGAAAAAGTTGTAACTGCAATTCATGCAGCGAATGTATTAATTACGCTTGTAAATGTGCCTGAAATCTATACAAGATGTAAAATACACGATTATATAATTAAGGAGTATAATAATACATTTAGCAACGGAATAACAAACGAACTAATAAAAAATCTCGCAGATAAAATTAAAATACCTTTTCCAGAATTTGTAATAACCTTCGAAAAAATGGATGGGGATAAATACAGCGAAATTTTTTATTCAATATTTGAAAATACGGAAAAATATGTTTATTATGGAAAAACATACCCAATATATACAATAAAGGAATTACAGTATAATACAGAGGAAAAAGATCATTTGAAGTTAATAAATGAATTCATAATAACTCCGCTAATGCTGCCACGAGTATATATAAATTGTATGAATGTATATGACTGTCCATATGCTGTACGGGCAAATCCATTCAAAAAAAGCAATTATGCTGAACTTATCAAATCTATTGGTCTGGATAATGATATGTGCCAAAAAACACACAGAACTCATAATTTATGTAAAAGTTATATATTCGATTATAAAACATTAAGCAGAAAAATACTTGAAGAAAGACAGGAATTATTTTTTGATAAACTTATCGTGAATAATTCGCAAACAAAAGCTGAAAGAAGCATAGAGAGCTTGCTTAAAATATTTCTTATGTTGAAAAGATTTAGCAGGATAAGGATGAATCATCAGAATAAAGATGTTCATAATGCATGGAAAAGTTATTTAAATAATGATAAAATGACTCATTTCAATGAAGGAAATATAATATATTTGACAGAAAAGTCTTATAGATATATAAAAACAGAACCGCGTGGTGAATTGGGATATACAAGGGAGTCTCCATGTGAACATTATAGACGGGCACATTATAGGAAGCTAAAAAACGGGAAAATTGTATTTGTAAAAGCCACTACAGTTTGTGCTGGAAACAAAAAATCAATAAAATATGTTCTTTAGTTGATAAATAAAAAAAGGGATCAAATATGATCCCTTTTGCCCGTATATTACCATATTAAATTTTCAGGATACTTTTTGAAGATCCAACCTGTAAGTATTCTTTTTTACGAAGAGATTTTTTCCTATTACCGAGGTTATTATGTTAATAATGATGTCACCTGTCCTTCTTTCTTCGTAAAAAGACGCTATAATCAGGAGTTCTTGATCGTCTTCAAATTCAAAATAGTCTATATTAGAATTAAATAAATTTGTTACACTTATGTTATCAATTAATTGTTCGTCTATCGTTAATTGCCTGACCTCACCTATTTTTTCTTTTATCGAAAATTCTTGCCTTTCATCCACCTTCCCATCAAGCCAATCTGATAATAACTGACCTAAATTTTTCGAAACAGCATAGACTATAATATCAGGTGGGATAATTCTTTTATCCGTCTGAAGGTTAGCATGGATGCTATACCTTACAATAGCATTTCCATTTCCTAAAAGAGCGCTTTCATATTTTATATACGAAAGTTCTTTTACATCATATGATAAATCAACCATAACATTCCGCCCCTCTTTTATTTATTTTTTATAATTATATTGATTTTTTGCTTAAAATATGCTATTATATAATTGAAAATAAATAAAAGAAAGAGAGAACAAATATGAAGATAAAATTTGAAGATTCAATAAAATTGAATGATATAGAAAAAATGAAAGTAAAGAAAATAATGAAAGAATATTTCAATGATATAGAAAATAACCAACAGTTTGTAATCGAAGAAGACGATTTTATAATAGTCGGTATAAAAGAAAACAATGCGCTGAATATACAGCGCGTTCACACAAAAGTACACAGTCTGACAAAGAAATAGAAATAAACACTCCCACTTATATAAGTGGGGGATTTTTATTTTAAATAAAGGCTGTGTTTTAAATCAATGTTGAAATTTGATATAAATTCGTGAATATGCTATAATTATGCTATATTCAACGGAAGGAGGGCATGACTATGGCTAATTCAAATGATTTAATAGAACAAATACAAAGATTACCGTTGCACCAACAACAGCATATCTATTCTTTTTTAGAAGAAGTGCTTGTATTAGGCTCACAAGTAAGCCAGATTACACAGGAAGTTAAAAAATTTAGATTTGCCAAGGGAAAAGTCTGCCCTCATTGTGGAGCAGAAACTGTATCAAGAAACGGAAAATTTAATGGTAAACAAAGATATATCTGTAAGTCATGTAGAAAAACCTTTACTGACTTTACTAATTCTGCTACTTACAAGAGCAAGAAAACATTAGATATGTGGCTTAAATATGCAAAGTGCATGATAAATGGTTACTCCATCAGAAAGAGTGCAGAAATAGTCGGTATTAACATAGCGACAAGTTTCTTTTGGAGACATAAAATCCTTGACTGCATAAAAGCATTTTTTGGTATAGGCTCTGTTGAAGGTGTTATTGAGGCTGATGAAGTATTTTTTGCCGAGAGTTTTAAAGGAACAAAACCTTCTAAAATGCCAAGAAAATCTCGTAAGAGAGGTAAACAGGTTAAAAAGAGAGGTATATCTAACGAACAAGTATGTATAGCAACTGCTATTGATAGACAGGGTAATTTAATCATGGAACTAATGTGTAAAGGTAGGATGACACACAAAGAATTAGAAAGGCTCTATGATGGTCGTATAGGGGATAACTCTATCCTTTGTACTGATAGTCATAAAAGTTATGTTCAGTTCGCCCATGATTTTTCATTAGACCATAAGCGTATAAAAAGAGGAAAACATAAGGAAGGCATATACCATATTCAACACATAAATGCTGTTCACAGCAAATTAAAGAAGTGGATGAATAGGTTTAATGGTGTTGCAACGAAATACATTAGTAACTATATGTATTGGTTTAAATGGCTTGAACTGTTTGAAAATGATAAAGAAGCAGTAAAGGTAAAGAACTTTATGGTTCAATGCAATGTAGCCCATGCCTATACAAAAACAGTAGACTTTAAGGAAAGAGAGCCATTATTTGTTTAATTACTCACATTATGGTATAATTTGTACAAGAAAATATATAATTGAAATTATATATTAAGTGTTTTGTTTTTATGGGGGGAATACTATGAATGATTTATTATACAAGTTAATACCTATGATATTAGCATTAGCAATAGGTCAAACTATCTACCTAAAGATTGATAAAAAATATGAAATTACAAACAAGATAAATTTAAAGTTGCGTATTAAGCAGGAATGGAAGGCGTTTTTTTGTGTATGTTGTTTGATGGTGAGCCTATTAATTATAGGGATTTTAGGTATATATGTAATTGATGTACAACCAATAGTATATTTTATACTATGTGGTTTCCTAACAGGCATAAGCAATATTATGGCTTTCAAATTAAACAACATAGGTAAATAAATTGTTTCTATAATATAATTAAAAAGAGCAAGGAATTGCTCTTTTTAATTATATATAAAATATCAACACTATCTTAAAACATAGCC
>JGI24710J26742_10003129_pt1 | contig 14174 bp, 12 predicted proteins | sample BioPla2DNA2_FD_26742 | JGI IMG/M metagenome (IMG submission 26742) | reverse complement strand
TCTGTTCCGATATCGGTTAAAACTCCAGCCACCTTTCTGTTCTTGGTGGAATAACGCTGAGATAGATAACGCATGGAGGCTGCTAATTCGCCGTCAGGGCCACCAAATTGACTCATTATAACCTGCGCCAGTCTAGGATTTCGGCAGGTAATATTTACAGGGTGTTGCAATCTTCTCTCATAACTCCACATACACTAGCACCTACCTTCCCATGGCCAGGGTTCATCTACCCAGGTCCATCTGTTCTTAACATTTACATCATAGCTGTTTATCGGTCCATAGCATTTGGTGTACTCCTCCATAGCTTCCTTTCGAACTCTACTTACCTTTTCCCAATAATCCAGTGCTTCCTGGTCTGTAGGATGGGTATCCAGATAAATTCTTAAATCATCCAAAACGAAGCTGGTTGCTGTAATACATGCAAATAACTTATCTTTACTATTGACACTCATTCTACTAACAACCCCTTCCATACCAGTCATATTGTAATTCTTTAAATAGAGTTCCATTAGATAAAGCGGCAAATTCATTTTCATAAATATCCCTGAAGCATTGCCATGGAACATAGCACATACCTATCGGAAAGCGCTCCGGCTTAAAATCATCCTCGCAATAGCTTCTGCCCTTATCACATCCACAGTCCTTTTCTACGATATCATCACATACCGGTTGTCTAGGCTTATATGGTGCAGCATATCTGCCACGCCCTGTATTGCCACGATACATCCGTCTATCCATCTAAAATACTCCTTTCAATATTTGTTGACAGCTTAATAAACTCTTTAGTTCTATATATCTTATGAGAGAAGGACAATTCTGTGCCTGTTTATGAATTAAAATCATTTTTCAACTAATTATTACAATGCAAATTATTGACAACATAGCTGATATCATATAATATCTAAATAGTGTATTAAGACAGATTATAGGGCAAGGAGCATTTGCAAAGATATGTATCATTTTATTATTAATCCTAAATCAAGCTCTGGTAAGGGCATCCGCCATTGGTGGACTGTTAAAGATGAGCTAGACCGCCAACAAATAACCTATACTGCAGACTTTACTAAGCGAGTTGGACATGCAATTGAACTTGCAAAGAAAATCTGTCAAGTAAATGAAGGCCCAAAGAACATAGTTGTCTTGGGCGGTGACGGAACATTGAATGAAGTTATTAATGGTATAGATAATTTTGATGAAGTTATATTAGGATATATTCCTTCTGGCTCCAGTAATGATTTAGCAAGAAGCCTTAAGATACCAAAAAACCCACTTAAGGCTTTAACAAATATATTAAAGCCCAATAAATTTATCTACCTAGATTACGGTGAGATGACCTTTGAAGATGGAAATCAGAAGCTTAGAAGATTTGGATGCTCAAGTGGTTTAGGATATGATGCAGGAGTATGCGAAGAAGTACAAAGATCTGTATTAAAAAAGAGATTAAACGGGCTCGGCGCAGGTAAATTTATTTATCTGGCAATTGCCATTAAACAGCTTTTAACTACCGAACTACAAGATGCTACAATTACAGTAGATAATATCAAAACAAATAAATATAAAAAGGTTCTTCTTGTATCCAATATGATACATAAATTTCAAGGAGGAGGACTTAAAATGGCTCCAGAAGCTAATCCAACGGACGGAAAGCTTAGCATTTGCCTTGTCCATGGTCTTCCCAGAGCCTTAATCGTTCTTCTTTTTCCAACAATTTTATTTGGAAAGCATGTTCACTTTAGAGGAATAGAAACCTTTAATTGTTCCAGTATTGAGATTAAGCTTGACAAGAAATTTGCTGTCCATACAGACGGAGAGGTTCCCGCCTTTAGCTCACACGTTAAGGTCCGCTGTATTCCCAGAAAGATACGAATGATATTATAACGAAAGTAGGTGTAGACATGCGTAGGCGTTCCTATATGGAAATATCCTCAATGATTGTCTTCTTAAGTATTATTAGTATATTGGTTCAATTTGCTGCTTATTATTTCATAGCTTCACCTTATTTGGTTCTAGGAATAAGCAGTGTAATAGTGATAATAAGTACTCATATTCTTCTTGAACAGTCATTGACCTATGAGTCCTGTACTGTATATTCTATACTTTTATTATTTATATCAATTATTATTACATTTTTAACTTATCTGGGAACAGATGCGAATTTGCTTCCTTTTACCAATACTTTATTCGGGATTATTGTGGTTAATTGGTTTATTCCAATGGCCCATTGCTTTATTAGAAATATGTTTGATTACGGCAGTAGGATTGAAAAATTCAACTCCTTCTACCGTAATGTTAGTATTGTCTTTTTATTGTTTTATATCGGTGCACTTCTTTATTTATCATTTTCTGATAGTCCAATTACATCCATATATCATACAAGATCCGGCAAATACAATTTTACACCATTTTGGTGGGTCGCTACACTGATTGAAGATTATATTAATGATATGATTCCATTTAGCGATGTAATTGTATATTTAATAAGCAGGATACTTACATATATCCCATATGGATTTTATAGTGTCCTAATATTACGTGATAGATCAAAATTAGTTCGCTTGTTATTATTACTATTACTCCCATCCATCATTGAACTAGCCCAATACTTCATTATTCCTAGCAGATGCGATATAGACGATGTAATTTATGCTTTTATAGGAGGAGCAATCGGGGGTTTATGGTATCATATTATTAACCATATTTATCATGCTATATCCGGTAGGGATTTCTTAACTAAGGATTCCGATTATAGATATTCCAACTCTACACTACTCTTTTAGACCTTAAGTGTTTTTATTCCAAAATTCTGTAAGCATTGATGTCATAGAGTTAAGATTTACTGGCTCGAAGGGAAACCACTCCTTAGGAAACAATCCATAATATTGAGACTGGAGAAATCTCTCATCCAATAAAAGAATTGCCCCACGGTCCTCATTGGTTCGGATAACTCTTCCGGCTGATTGTAGGACCTTGTTCATGCCCTGATATAGGTAGGCATAATCAAAGCCTTTCTTATTCTTTGCATCAAAATATCCTCGGAACAACTCCCTCTCATTACAGACCATTGGAAGACCCGTTCCTACTACTATAGCACCTATTAGCCTGCTACTTTTTAAATCAATTCCTTCACTAAAGATTCCTCCCATTACACAAAAGGCAACTCTTGAAGACTTAGGATCTTCCACAAATTCCTCAAGAAAGATTTCTCTTTCCTCCTCAGTCATATTGTTGCTTTGCATAACTAGGCCTTCTATTTCACCCTCTGCCATATCATAAATGTTTTGCATCATTTGATATGAGGGAAAGAACACAAGATAATTGCCTTTTCTTATACTGGTGAACTCCTTTATATAATCAAACATCTTACTAAACTCTCTTTTATTCCTGCGGCTATATTTTGTGCTTACATCAGAAACCACCATTATAAGCCGGTTATCCTTACTGAATGATGACGGTGCATATATAGCATAATCCTCTTTCTTACCCCCAAGCTGTTCCATATAATATCTTATAGGCAATAAGGTAGCAGAAAATAAAATGGCACTTCTAGCCTTCTCATAGTATTTCATTAGATTTTTAGAGGGATCCATACATTGAAGCTTTATTCTAAATCTATCACTCTCATCATAATCTGTATATATTGTATAATTTTCATCTACTAGTTCATAGATACTAAGGAAATGGCGGATATCCAAATATAGCTTTATAAGCTCTTCTCTACCCTCATCGTCAGCATAGTCCTGCAGAAAGGTTTCATATTCTGTCATTAGGCCTATTAAGTGCATGTTAAATCCATCAACCTCAGGTAAAACCTCGAATTCATCACATTCTCTTTTTAGCTTAAGCAAATCCTTATTACACTGATCAAGCAACTTTACAAGCTTAGGGCTTGTATCCTTAACTAGCCGCTTCACTATAAGAAAATCATCCTTAAAAAGATTTGCACTATACATTTCTCTGGCCCTATCAACAAGATTATGCGCCTCATCTATCAAAAACACATAGTCTTCCTGCTTATCCGTCATAAAAAATCTTCGAAGATATACATTGGGATCAAAGACATAATTGTAATCACATATAACAGCATCTGACCATGTTGTTACATCCAAAGACATTTCAAAAGGACAAACATTATGCTTTTTAGCATAATATAGTATCAAATCCCTAGTGATTTCATTCTCATTTAAGAGCATATCATATACTGCATCATTTACTCTGTCATAGTGGCCTTTTGCTCTGGGGCAGGAGATGGGATTGCAGTCCGGTTTATCTAGAACACATATCTTTTCTTTGGCAGTTATAGTAGTTGCCTTCAAGGAGAGGCCATGCTCAGAAAGCATACTAAAGGTCTGCTCAGCTACAGTCCTTGTTATAGTCTTGGCTGTAAGATAAAACATCTTATTTACAAGCCCCATACCCATTGCTTTAATAGTAGGATATACCGTTGATATAGTCTTACCTACGCCTGTCGGGGCTTCTATGAATAGCTTTTTCTTCCTAAGAATCGTCTTATAGACACCTGTTACAAGGTCCTTTTGACCATCTCTATAGGGGAATGGAAAGTCAAGCTTGTTAATTATAGCATCTCTTTTTATAGTCCATTTCATCTGCCATACAGCCCATTTGGCATATTCATTTATCAAATTATTAAACCAATCACTTAGCATATCCAAAGTAAAGGTTTCCTCAAAATATTTCAAACTCTCAGTCTCTAGATTGCAATAGGTCAATCGTATACCAATTGTTGAGTGCTCGTATTTTACTGCATAAATATATGCATAGCACATAGCCTGAGCCCGATGGACAGATACCGGCTCGGTTAGATGTGATATATCCATATAGACTCCCTTTATCTCATCTACTATTATCTCCGGCTTATTAGCTTCCTCTTCCTCAAACAATAAGCTTGAGATATCATCACCCTTTGTAAGGCTGTTGGTTAGTATTCCATCCGCCCTACCATCTACAGTCAAATCAAAGGAAACTCCATCATATGTTATAGGCAGCGTAATGCTAAGGGGAACCTCAGATGTGTAACCGGATCCCATTTGCTTTTGAAGCTTCCTATGGATACGGCTTCCAGCCTGCATAGCCTCAAGCTCGTTTCTTCCACTATGACGATTATCAAGGTCTCCTGATCGCATTATATATTCCACAAGGTTACGTACAGATATTTTTATTTCTCTATTTTTATCAGTCAATATTAATACCCCCCAAAATGGTATGTAATAGGATGCGCTTTCTTATTATATAAAAAAGACATCCTAGGATGTCTTAATATATTATATCACAAATTGTTAAGTTAGGACCTATCAAAACATTTCGTCAATGGCCCCTTTTTCATAATACTTTGTCCAGTTGGTTTTTGCAGTTTTCTTATACTTCATGGGAAAGTCGCGTTTACTATATTCCTCGTCCATAAGCTTTTTATGCATTGCCCTCTTATCCCTCTCAATCCTCTTTATAGCCTCATACTTATCAAGAGGCAGATCAGGGGGAAGCTTAGTCTTCGTTGATTCTTTAGACTTATAGACCTTTGCTCTGTTATTAGGAGTATACTCATCCATATCATCAAATTCATTCTTATAATTATTTTTTATCTTACTCTCATTCGGCCTAGTAGTAGCCACCAAAATAAACCCCTCTCTTTAAAATAATAATTAAGAATAACTCGTTTTTATATACTTATTTTAAAATATTTTAGTGCAATGTCAATATATTTTTATTAATAATTATATGTTTTACACTTGCATTTTTTTCCTCAATCTGATACATTCTATTTATATTCTCCTACTATATAAGTTAGGGGTAAATATATAAAAAGTGAGGTAGTATTATGAGCGAACACAACCATAACGACAGTTGCGGATGCGGACATGACCATGTACATGATTCAATTACATTATCATTGGATGATGGTACCGAACTGCAATGCATCGTATTAGACATCTTTACGGTAGATGATAAAGATTACATCGCCCTACAGCCCATGGAAGGCGAAGAAGATGATAATGTTTTTCTGTATCGCTTTATCCAAGAAGACGAAGAGGATGAACCTCAGCTTCTTAGTATAGAAGATGATGATGAATTCGAAGCTGTAGCCGATGCATTTGAAGAAATCCTTGATGCACAGGAGTACGATGAGATGTTCGACGATGACTTTGAAGACCTTGATGATGAATATGAGGATTAATTAAGTCTTGCTATATTTGGGTGCTGGAATCACATTGATTCCAGCACCTTTTGTTAGCTTTTTACTTACCAGGTCTCGGCAAAAGCTTGCTTAGCAAGCTTAGAGACTTTCACTAGCGAGACTCTCTATTGTTTCTCTCGTCCTTTGTCTGCAGTAATTTCGGCAATAAAGCGGGATGGAAGCATTACTTTATTATAATGCTGTTTTGAACTGAAAATATATAGTTGTTCCTTAGCTCTGGTCATTGCCACATAAAACAACCGCCTCTCCTCCTCAATACTCTCAGGCAAGACTGCTTTTTTGTGAGGTGTAATACCCTCGTTGACATCTATTAGGAATACTGTAGAAAACTCCAATCCTTTTGAACTATGCATTGTAATAATATGAATACCTTCATAGTCATTGTTTCTACCCTCATGCCCTTGTCTTTTCAACTCCTCTTGGTATTCCTCCATATGTTTAAACCAATCCGAATATGAATTAAAGCCTCTTGCACTTTCATGCAATTCATCAATTATATCCAGAAGCTCTTCAAACTTCATTTTCCGTAGGCCTGCATATTCCTTGAGAAAGTCCTCATAGCCAATTCCTCTTCTAATATATTGTATACCTGCAAAGGGTGTCATCTTACTTAGCATGGATAGATCATACTCTAATTGCTCAATTCTATTAACCATCCATTCCTTATCTTCATAGTATTTCTCTATATCTTGTAAACACACATCAGCTTTGTCGAAGCATTCCCTACTTATATAGCGTGTCGGCCTGTTTATGATTTTTAGATATAATCCCCTGCTTGTCTCACCCATGGCAATTCTTATGTAGGAGATAAGATCTTGGGCAATCCAATGGTCATATATATTAGGTAAATTATCTCCAACGATAAATGGTATATTGTATTCCATTAGCTTATGGAGAATAGCCCCTGCTCCCAGATTAGTACGAACTAAAATAGCCATATCTGATAATGACCTGCCCATTTTGCTTAGTCTAAGTATCTCCTCAACAAGGTTTTTATTTTGATCTGCCATAGTTTCAAATTTCCCTATTACCACCTGGCTACCAGCTTGAATATGTGCTACTAATTCCTTCTCGTAACGGGCCTTATTATGAGAAATCAATCGGCTAGCCATATCAATAATATGTGTGTTTGACCTATAATTGATATTGAGAAATATTCTCATACTTTCAGGATAATCTGTTGGGAAATTCAACATAATTTCAGGCTTGGCTCCGCGAAATCGATAAATGGATTGATCGTCATCTCCTACAATAAATAAATTGTTGTCAGGAGCAGCCAGCATCTTGACTATATCATACTGTAGGATATTAATATCTTGAAATTCATCCACTAATATATATTTGAACTTATTCTGCCATAGCTTTAATATGTCCGGCCTCTCCGAAAAAAGCTCGTAACATAGAAGAAGCATGTCATCAAAATCTATTTTATTTACTCTTCTAATTCTTTTATTATATTCTTGATAAATTTTACGAAAAACCTCATCTCCACAGCTTAAGGAATAATAGGTTGAAAGCTCTATCCGATTGCCCTTTACCATGCTTATTTCAGATAACAGCTCAGATATATACTCTTTCTCATCCTCATATTCTAATCCCATATTATGGACAATCTCCTTAATACAAGCTAGCCTTTCTTTCTCCTTTATTATGTTTTCTGAGCTAAGCTTATAAGCATGTCTTAGAACGGTAAAGAATATACCATGGAAGGTTCCAAAACTCACACCTGTACTATGACTCCCCATGAGCCTAAGAAATCGTTCCTTCATCTCAGCAGCCGCAGCCCGGGTAAATGTAATTACCAATATACTTTCTTCTGGTATATGATATTCTTCTATCAAATGTTTTGTACGTTCTGTTATAACTAAGGTCTTTCCAGAACCTGGACCCGCCAATACTAGCATTGGCCCATCCTTATGCCTTACAGCATTTTTCTGTGCCTGATTTAATTCCATAAATATTTTTGCATAATCCAATAATATAGGAGTTAATTGGATTATAATCTCCTCCTTATAGCTATAATAGATAATTATAGGTAATTGCAAAACTCTACCTTACTTTATGATCCTGTGCAAGTTTAACAAACCATCGCAGGCCCGCTTCCGCTACCTTCGCCTCGTAACGGTACATAAGGTGCCAAAGTACGTCACCTAAGTACCGACAGTCTCAGAGTACCTGCTTGTGGTCCTTGTTAAACTTACACAAGATACAATGGTTTTCGTGAGTTTCGCAATTGCCTAATAATAGAAATTAAAGGGTAGTAAAAAGATAAATAAGACTTAAATAGACTAGATAAATCAGTTTTGACAAGGAACATAAACAATATAAGATAATCTTGATATTAATAAATTTATATAACAGTATGCTTTATGTAGCACAAAAGATGTGTACATAAGGCATACTGTTTCTTTCATATAATTTATCCTTGGATATTTAGCTTATCAATAGCAACCCTAATGCGTCTCAAGCTCTCTTCCTTACCGAGAATACTCATGATTTCATATGCCCCACCAGGTGTTGATTGCTTACCTGATACAGCAGTTCTAATAGGCCATAACACTTGGCCGTTTTTGATTTGCTTCTCAGATACATAGGACATAATAAGATTCTCAATAGAGGGCTCAGAATAATCCTCAAGAGCTTCGAATCTTGGCAATATCTCTTCTAATACATTTAGTGAATTTTCAGAGTTAGTCTTCATCTTCTTATGGGTAAACATCTCCACATCATAATCTGGAAGCTCATCAAAGAAATCTATCATATCACCTATATCGCATAGGGTTTCTATCCTGGTCTTCACCAGATTGGCTATTCTTCTATAATCTAGGTCCTTATGAATTGCATCCTTTATATAAGGTTCAGCCATCTTATAGAACTCATCCTCATCCATCTTCTTGATATATTCTCCATTCATCCAACGAAGCTTAACCATATCAAAGACTGCAGGGGATTTATTGATTTTTCGATAATCGAAGTCCCTTATAATCTCATCTAGGGACATAATCTCCTTATTATGTGGTGAACTCCAACCCAGAAGTGCTACAAAATTCACAATAGCATCTGATAAAAAGCCCTGCTCTAGTAAATCTTCATAAGAGGAATGACCGCTACGCTTACTGAGTTTTTTATGGTCCTCATTGGTTATAAGGGGCAGATGCACGTATACAGGTTCTTCCCAACCAAAATCCTGATAAAGTCTAGTGTACTTAGGCGTCGAAGATAAGTACTCATTACCTCTTACAACATGGGTTATCTTCATAAGATGGTCGTCAACAACGTTTGCAAAATTATAGGTGGGATAGCCATCTGACTTAATAAGTATCATGTCATCTAGCTCTTCATTGTCTACAGTTATATCGCCAAATATAGCATCGTGAAATGAAGTTGTTCCTTCAAGAGGCATATTCTGACGAATAACATAAGGAATACCATCAGCGAGGTTTTTCTCTATTTCCTCCTTGGACAGATGTAGACAATGCTTATCATACTTGTTGATTTCCTTAACCCCACCCTCATCGTCCTCAGAAATAGTTCCTACAGCCTTTTTAAGGGTAGCCAAACGCTCCTTACTACAAAAGCAGTAATAGGCTGAACCTTTTTCTATCAGCCTTTTAGCATATTCCATATAAATACCTGAAGCAACTCGCTCACTCTGAACATATGGACCATATCCCCCATCCTTATCAGGGCCCTCATCATGAATAAGACCCGTACCAGCAAGGGTACGATATATAATTTCTATAGCACCATCTACATAGCGCTCCTGATCTGTATCCTCAATTCGTAAAATAAAGGTACCATCTTCATGCTTTGCGATTAAATACTCATATAATGCAGTTCTTAAATTACCTACATGCATTTTACCTGTAGGACTCGGTGCATATCTAGTCCTGATTTTACTCATGTCAATCTTCCTCTCTGTTTAGTAACTAAAATCATTAAATAAGTTGTTGTACCTTTCCATTTCACTTTCAAAGCTTTCTTGGAATATTTCCTGGAATAATGGATTTTTTAGCATTGAAAAAACCATCAATACAAAAATCAAAGCAATAATAATCAAAATCACCATAAATACAAGGTTTGCCCGCGCCCAATTCTTTTTGCTTTCAGGAACATTACTGCTTACTGACCATATTATCAGCATAACAAAAAATACTATACCTCCTACAAAAGGAATAAACATGATCGCATAAGTACCAAGCCAGTTTAAAAAAGAAACCGGCTTCTCATTCTTCCCATTCCCCACAGCTTGACTAGCCATAAGTGGTGTAGCGGATGCATTTCCTGTTCCGCTTTGGTTTGAATAATTATATGTGGTTTCGATTTTCTCTACGTTGCTCTCACGAAATGATTCTCCGCAGTATTCACAGAAATTAGCGTTTTCATTTTTATTATCTCTTCCACAGGAATTACATACCATAGCCCTCACCTCGTTATACATTTTTTCTCATTATACCATATCTCAAGCAAAAATCAATTCAAGTGTTATCATAGGACTTACATTTAGTTTGCATAAAGAAGGAGGGGCATTATAACTATATAAGCTCCCTCCTAATCAATATTTTAATTTTCTGTTCTCATGGCTTCTATGGCACTAATCTTTGTTGCCCTTCTTGCAGGAAAATATCCAGAAAGAAGACCAACCACCACAGATATACTAAGACCGAGAACTGGCAGATATAATGGTATTATAGAGTATGTAGCCCCGGCCACATCACCCATTGGACTGCCTCCTGTCATTAAGGCACCAAATAATGGTTGCCCATATTTATTAATCAGATAAGAGGCCAGATAACCAAGGCCAACTCCTGTCACTCCTCCCAAAAATCCAATCATACCTGCTTCAAAGAGGAACAAAAGGCGAATATCCTTAACCACGCATCCTAGAACCTTCATAACACCGATTTCCTTAGTTCTTTCGTAGATGGACATAACCATGGTATTGGCAATACTAATGGCGGATACGAACATAGATACCGCACCCAAGAAGAAGAATATAAGTTGTAATGTTTTCGAGGCTTCAATAGTTGGTTTTAAAAATTGCAGTAAGCTCTCAGATTGAAAACCCAGCTCTTTAATCTTATCCTGAACCTCTTCCACATTATCAATATTGTCCACATTCAACCTTATTTCTTGATATTCATCCAAGACCTTTATGGCTTTTTTCCTATCATCTAAGGTAAGGGTATTACAATACTGCAGATATATTTTTTCGAAATAATCTATATCCATGTATATGTTGTAGTCAAAATTTGATTTTGTTTCTTCCATCTTGGCTATATTCTTAACTGGAAGCACAAACTCTCTCTTTCGCTCATTTCTCTTATATTGCCAATTATAAAACTTAAAGACCAGCTGATCTTTTTCTAGGTCAACCTGCTTAAAGCTTCGGTAATATTGGTCATAAAATTCCCATGGCAAATAATGACCAAATATCATAGTGGAATTATCCTCCTCAGTCGGATATTCCCCATAAACCAATTCAGGAAATTCAAAATCATCGAAGGAAGCCATATCCATAGCCATAATACCGATTCCACTACGATACTTACCTGACCAAAGCTCCCCTTCGCCACTTAATACGGGAGTAACTGCCCTGACATGGTCTATAGCCTTGATTTTTTCGAGTAAGTCCTTATCAAGCTTCTGATCTTGACTCCCAGCCCAATTGCCATTCTCATCATATATCATGCCATATTTACTCACGGTTATAGCGGTGAGACTACCATATTCCTTAACCTGAGTCTCAAAGCTTTTATCCATCCCATGACCTATAGATATGGTTATGATAATGAATAAGCATCCAATAACCACGCCCAGTACTGTCAATATGGTTCTAACCTTTCTTCTGAAAAGGCTTCTTAAGCCCATTCTAAGCAAATCACTAATCTTCATAAAGATCAATTCCTTTTTTAATTTTCAACCTTGCCAATAGGGCTCCAAGTGCTATGCTTACTATAAGAACTCCAACTGAAATTCCTATTACAAAGGGCCAAGAAGATAATAGGGGATCCTTAACCTCTACCATTCCTGTCTCCATGCCAGTCTCACTATATCCACCTTCATACATGCCAGTATCAGTATAAAAGCTATCGTCTATATATGCGTCCTCACCAATACCTGCTTCTGTATTTATATCACCCTCTATATAATCTTCCACTGGTTCATCCTCATAAGCCTCATCAGCTGAATGACCAGACTCTTCATTCCCCTCAAGTTCTAAAGCATCATCAGAAGCTTCATAATCTATAGTTACATCAGTCTCATTCTCTACTGAAATATTTTCTTCAGGGGCTACTTGCTCCGTAACGGCTTCACTGCTTGTAACTGCTACATCTCTTTCCATCATGATTAATTTACTCATTATAATCCTCCATTCACCCAATAAACTGAACTTCACTTATTAGGAACTTTAATACATTTCTTCATCCTTTTTACGAAGCCTACTCTTATAAATATTAATAATAACTTTTCTACTTATAGGCATAAATATAATTAATATGGCGACCTGCAATACCACAAATAACCATACAGGCATTATTACCTTCTTAGGCTCAGGTACTATAGGATTATATACTCCGATTCCATCATCACCATTCATACCGGGATCCCATATCTGTTCACCCATAACAAAGGCTTCAAACTCTTTGGTGTAAACTTGCTCTTCCCCATTGCTGTCTTCATAGGTTATCTTTAAAACTCCATATGCAGTCCCCTCTACGTTAGGAATTACCTCAAACTCTGCATAGGCATTGCCTCCTGCCACTACATTACCCATAAAGTACATGGAACCACCGCTACTCACGAAGTCCCCCTCAACTGTTGCTATCACGTTGTTTAGTGTGGACTTACCCATGTTATAGAATTCAAATGACAGGGTTGCGGGATTGCCTACTACTACACCCCTATCCCAGGAATATACATCAACACGATCTACAACAGGTCTAGCGTTCTCAATAACCTGTAAGTTTAACTCGTGCTCCTCAGTCTCACCTATTTTTCCGGTGGTGGGATTTGGCTCAATTCCATCATATTCATACTCTATTGTAACTTTTATAGGATAGGCACTAGTAGCCGCGTCAGACTTAACCTTCATTTCCAGCATTCCAGAAAATGTCTCTCCGGGCCCTATCTTGCTTACAAAGAAGCTATTACTGCCCTGCGTAACCGAAAAAATCTCCTGTCCTGACGATGATTTACCCGATAATGTTATTATTATATTTTTAGCAGCCACTGATGAGTGGGTATTACGAATATCAAAATTAAAATTAAATACACTACCTGCTCTTAGCTCTTCTATATCAGCTTCATATTTACTTACAATAAGTCTTGGCTTACTGGCACTTCCTAGGTCATTCTGGACATCAAGAATAGGTATATTGACAGNATCCTCANCGCCGATATAAGAATAATTAATTGTTAAATTATTCAAACCTTCCTGTATTTCCTCAGAAACTGTTAGAGGAATGTTAACTCTTTTTATTTCTCCCGCCTTTAGCGTACCAAAATATAGATAAGGTTCTGCCTTTACCGGTATAAATGTATTTTTTGTTGAAAGATCTCCAAGTGAGATTTTAAACTCATTTAAATCAATTGTACTCTTATTCTCCATGTCAAAGGAAACCTCAAGCCTACCGCCTGCCACAGGCTGCTTAGGAGACTGCAATACATTGCTGATTATAACTATGGGTTTACCATCCTCAGAAATTCCTTCTGCTTCTATATAAGGATATATTGTTACAGTGGATTTATACTCTACTCCTTCAGCATCAAAATAAACCAAATTGAGTTTGATATCTTGTTCTCCACCCTTATTTGTCTTTGAAACTATTAGGGGTACATCTACCTTAATAGTTTGATTATTCTTAATATCTCTTAACTCTATGTATTCTGTAAAAAAGTCTTTAATAAATTTCGATGATCCGACACTAGATTCATCCACATAGATACGAGGATTTACAGC
>JGI24710J26742_10003127_pt1 | contig 14179 bp, 13 predicted proteins | sample BioPla2DNA2_FD_26742 | JGI IMG/M metagenome (IMG submission 26742) | reverse complement strand
AAGGTAATTCCGCCTTTACTCCGAGAAGAACTTGGCTGTGTCTATTTTTTGATATCCGCCAAAGCTGGAGGGGCAGGCAAAAATTTCGTTTGCAAGTTCCTTGCCCAGAAAGATCTTGCAAATCTCGTCTGTCTTCTTGGCCATGTCTATGTCTTCAAAAAGTTCGGGATAGACAGTCTTTGCTATAAACCAAGTGTTCATCAGCGCAGTTTCATAGTTGGTGTAGTAGGCGTTGAAGGCCATTTGCAGATAGACCTCGCCCTCTTTCCAGGCCTTGCTGCTGTCGAGCAATTTCGGGTCTTCGTTCATAAGCGGCTTGATGTTCTTGACTGCTGCCGCATCGATAATCATAATGTCCATATCATTGCCGAGATCGACAAATTTTTCCATCTCGATGGGCTGAATACCGTCCTTTTCGAGCCCTTCCACCACATTCTTGATGTTTGCAATATTGAAAACGATATAGTTCTGGGCTGTCATCAGGTGATTTGTTGTGCCCCAGTTTCCGAGTCCGCAGATGTAAACTGCGGGCCTATCTTCATCTTTGACCTTCTCGGTTCTGCTCCGGATTTCCTCCTTTTCCTTTTCAACAAAAGCCAGGAGTTCCTCGGCCCTTTCTTCGTTTTGGAAAATCTGAGCTATAAGCCTCATGCTGCCGGCAAAGCTTTCGTCGAAAACCCCTCCAGGACCGGTTTTTAAGGTTACAACGGGGACACCCAACTGCTCTTGGAGAGCGTTTTCCTTATCAACATCCTCATATTCCGAGAAGACGATGTCGGGACTGCAGGAAAGTATTTTCTCGGCCTCGGCTGTTTGAGCCATGGGGCCGCCTACGCCGCATGAAGGAAGAGTTTTAAACTGCTCCCCGAAAGCAAGGACATAGGGTCTTGCCACAGAGTCGAACATTTTGGGACGGTCTTCCAAGCTGAGGTTGTCGATGTCCTCAACTCCGCAAAGAAGAGATACATCGGCTATGTAGCTGTACATTCTGAGAGCGCCGGCACCGATGCAGACTACCCTCTTGTAGCTGCCCGGCTTAACCGCAAGCTCTCTGCCTATCATGTCTGTGATTGTAATCTCTTGCGCTTCCGCAGGAGGCTCCGGCGTGGGATTCTCTGCTGCAGTGTTTGCAGGAGCGCCGCAAGCGCAAAGGGCAAACATCATGAACGCCGCCAAAAATAGCGCTATCAGCTTCTTAGTTTTCATTTTTTCATACCTCCAAGAATTATTTTTTTGTTTTCATACTCTATTATTTGAAGCTCAATATCGAAAATATCCTTTATGAGCTCAGGTTCTATGATTTCTTCTGTACCGCTGTACTTAATTTTGCCGTCGCTGAGGAAAAAAAACTTGTCTCCGAAACGCAAAGCCTGATTCAGGTCGTGGATGGAGCTTAAAATGGCGACATTTTTCTCTTTTGCTATCTTTCTTGCCTCTGTTATTATGAACTCCTCATTCGCTATATCCAAATTCCCGGTCGGCTCATCAAACACAAGCATACGAGGTTCCTGCACCAAAGCCCGAGCTATGGCAATCTTCTGCCTTTCGCCGCCGGAGAGTTCGTTTGCGTTTCTGAATGCCAAAGATTCCAAATCCAGCTCTTCTATAATTTCATCGACAAGCTCATAGTCCCTTTGTCCGGCCCTGAGGCCGAAGTGCGAAATTCTGCCCATGAGTATGGAGTCGTAAACCGAGAGTGAGCCGAAGCATATGTCCTGCGGCACATAGGCTATTCTTTTGGCACGCTCACGGCGACTCATTTGGGTGAGCTCTTCTCCGTCAAAGAACATGGAGCCGCTCTCGGGCTTTAAGATACCGAGAATGTTGTTAAACAGGGTTGTCTTACCCGAGCCGTTCTTGCCCAAGAGCAGGGCCACTTCCCCTTCGGCTATCTCGAGACTAACTCCGTTCAAAACAAGCTCGGATTTTCGGCGGTATCTGAAGCACAGATTCTCTATTTTCAGCATCACTCATACTCCTTTTTTGAAAAGATTATGGCGATGAAGAAGGGAGCGCCCAAAAATGATGTTATGGCGCCCACCGGTAAAGCCGAGCCGCCGCCCATGCTTCGCGAAAGTGTGTCTGCCAAAAGCAAAAGCAGGCTTCCGCTTAGAGCTGAAACGGGGATTGAGAACCTGTGATCTTCTCCTATGAGCTTTTTTGTAACATGAGGACAGATTATGCCCACAAATCCTATGATGCCTAGAAACGACACGCACACTGCCGTCATAAGCGAGGCTAGAAGCATGGAGACAAAGCGGAGCAGGTCAACCGGGACTCCCATGCTCTTGGCGCTGCCGTCTCCACTGAGGAGAACATTGTAGTACCACGAGAGCAGTGAAAATATCGTGATGCTAAAAGCAATAACCGCAAACATGATGAAGTCGGTTTTATATGTGGCTCTGCCGAGATCTCCGAAGTTCCAGATCACTGCCGCCGAGATGCCGACGTCTGTCGCATAAAACTGCAGTATGGTTGTGCCTGCAGTCCAAACAGCGCCTATGGCAATACCCGCCAAAACCACAACATTGGGTGAAAATGCCCTGATTTTGCAAAGTCCCAGTATTAAAAGTATGGAAAGCGCCGCAAATATAAACGCCATCAGCGANGTGGCATAGGGATTTGCGCCCGCGGAAAAGTTGAGAGGATTATTGCCNGTTGTGAGAAAGCCTCCCGCAAAGCCGATTATCGAGAGATTGGCTCCGAAAACNGCNGCGTTTGAGACTCCCAGAGTTGAGGGAGAGGCCATGGGGTTGTTGAGGTTTGTCTGCATGATAAGGCCNGAAACCGAAAGACCTGCACCGGCAATTACGGCTGCAATAACACGAGGGATTCTTATGTTCCAGACTATGCGAATATTGTTCTCGCTGCCTTTCTTGAGCAGGGATGACACGCAGTCTTTTACGGACATGTTTGATGAGCCCACAAAGAGGCACACAAAGGCCATTGCCAAAACAAATAGGAAAAGTATGAGGACTATCGCCCTTTTTCTGCTGTATCGTACCGGTGTTTTGCCCTTTTTCATCCGCTCTCCCGAAAAAGTATTTCTCTTTGGAAAAGTAATTTCAGTGAATTTATAGTTTTACCTTTTCAAAGACATATTAACAAAAGAGGCGTTTTCCGCAACCCCCCTGGGGGGATATTAAAGCTGTGAAGCTTATATTATTATCTTTAATTACATACAGAAAAAGCCCGGAAAACCTGTATTTTCGGGCTTTTTTCTCTTTGTTTTTGCGATATTTTGCTTTTATATTTTTCTTTGGAATCAGTAGACTTCTACGGTGCCGTCTTCATAAACCTTGATGTTCATGTCATCCTGAACATAGTTTAGAAACTCATCACCCAGATTGTCGACCATTATAAAGGGCTTGTCCGACCAATACCTGGCCAGAACTCCGCCGGAGACGGCCAGCGTGTCCGCTTGCTTTGANAAGAGCATGCAGCAGGGGGCATAACCCATGGTGGCCACGCAGAAAAGCACCATTCCTCCAGTGGTTGAGCCTATCGTCTCGGGCAGACAAAGAGCCTTACCCTGTATGGTCTTGCCGTAAATATCCTCGTTGTTCTGGTCCTTGCATATGCCCTTTTTGTTTAATACCGTTCCCACTGTCTTTGAGATTCGCCAAGGTGTTGAAGCCTTTACGGCTGACTAAAGCCGGGCCTTCACAAGTGCCCGAAACTACCGGTCTTCCTTTAAATACCTTCATTTTGCACCTCCGGTGAGTATCTCAAGAAGCTCTGCCTCGGAATGGAAGCGGGCATGACTGTAGTATCTCAGCTTGTTTGAGCCGGTTATGATTTTTACCTTGCCTATTAGGGGGTTGGAAGTATAGGTCAGAGCGCAGATCGGGCTGAGAACAAGCCCCATGTCATTATATTTTTTGTATCTTTCGGGTTGCTCCGATATGAAAGCCTCTATAACATCGGGAGCAGCTGTAAAAACCGTGGGTACCTGAAGCTCCGTTTGTCCATTTTTTTGAAGAGCTTCGCTCAGCCTGTCGCACCAGTCAATGAGCTGCTGCTTGGAGAAATGGGGACATCCCATGAAGCAGAGCTCGGGCTCGGCGTTTTTGTCTTCCCAGAGACACGGATAGGAGTTTCTCACCTTCTCCAGCTCGGCATCNTCTATTACATAGATTTGCGCGCCCTCGTTAATCAGACTTTCGCCCAGNTCTNCGGCCTCGGGCGTAAGGTTTTCGACGTGGTAGAGGCCGACAGAGCCGTTTGAGGCGGCAGCGGCGCCCATGTCTTTCAGATAGTCGCAGGTGTCCTGAGTGAGTTCTGTACCCAGCCAATTATTCAGTCCCTTTATATAGGGAACATCTTCAATGACCTTCATGCCGATGGCAGAACCCAATATCTGAGCTTCGGGCTTTTTCTCGCATCTCACTTCTATTATCCAGTCAGCCCTTCTGCCCTCATCTAAAAGGAGCCCGAACTCCGGCACATATCCCAGGGCGAAGCTCATGAGCTCCAAAACTCCGGAGTTTCTGTTGCATCTTGCACCGAGAACGGAGTTTGCATAGGAAACCGCAGAAGACTCTGCCCAGCCGAGAATATCTCCTTTCTTGGGTATGTTCCCAAGCTCCGGCATATAGCAGGTGCAGGAATAGGCCTTTTCATCCATGATGCCGAATTTCTTGTACTGATTTTCCAGTCTGTTCTGCGCCGAAAAAATAATCTTGAAGGCCAGCTTTTGCAGAAGACTTGCGGGTACCTTAGGGTCGTAGCTTACCGGATCGGCGGAAAACTTTTGTTTTGCCAATGCTCCGCTTTCGATCATCTCATCAATGATGTCAAATACGGGGCTCCAAGAGAAGCTTGCGGCGCCGATAACACTGTGCCCATACTCGCTTGTAATGGGAACCATTCGCTCCGCTCCAAAGGCCTCTCCGAAATTTATAAGCGTTTTAAGAATTTTTCTCATTGTTTCGCCTTGAGCTCCATTTTTAATTGCCGTAAGCTCATCGTTTAGAATCATAAAATCACCTCTCTTTTAAAATGAAATGCCCACACCAATCAGGCGGACAATAAAAGACGATTACGGAACAAAAAAGAGCAATAGATGTCCGCAGCAGATTTTTTTATATTGTTATACTTAAGATTTTTACACATAAAAATCACACTCGGATTTTATTTGCTTTTACTCCGATAATCTTCGTTTATAATTTATCATAAAGAAAAGACGCTTTCAAGTGAGCATAAAAATATAGCATTTTCAGAATATCGGATTGCAGTTGATGGGCTCTTTTATAAAGAGAAAAACAATAAGGCTCTTGGGAGTATCTATACACAAATAAACAGGTCTAAGAGTAATCCTTATTGCCATGGGTATTCAAAAAACCTATTTATTGCATATAATTTCGATCTTTTTCACAATTGAGCGCAGGGGTTGTTATTAATTTAACTAATCTTGACATGGAATATACATAGCTTATATACTTATCTTACAACATTACAATATTATAACTCTACAAGTTGCAAACTACACCAAAGGTTCTAAATCTTTTCACCGGGATCGTCCCGACGACCAAATCTATTTTGTTTTATGGGAGGAATTTTAATGAATGTATTAATGATTGGCACCGGAGATATCGGTTATTCTCACGGCAAAGCCGTCGTGAAGTTGGGCGGAAAGGTCATAGGCGCCTACGACGTCAACCTTGACGGATTGAAAAAGTATGCGGCTGCCTTTGACTGCGATGCTCTGGAGTACGACCAGATTGACGAATATGTAAAAAAGTCAGACTATGTCGTAATTTGTACCCCGCCCTCCAAGCGATTGGACTATGTGGAGAAGGTTCTTTCCGCCCACGTCCCCCTTTATATGGAAAAACCAATCGCCACCACTCTTGAGGATGCAGCCAAACTGGAGGCTCTTGCGGAGAAATATGACGGTAAGATAATCGTGGGCTTTGCTCACCGCTACCGTCCGGCCTTCGTCAAAATGCATGAGTTGGTCTCAAGCGGCAGACTTGGAGACCCTATCAATGTCTTCAGCTATCGCGTTGGCCCAGGCTATGGCTTCAGAGACACGCCCTTTGCCGCTTCGTGGCGCACAGACCCCAAGCTGGCCTGCGGCATGACCATTGAGTCTATCTCTCATGAGTTCAACATGCTGACTGCTCTTTGCGGCGAATTTTCCACTATGAGCGCCAATGTGTATTGCACTGTTCCCACAGTGCCTAATTACGACACCAACTGCTCCATGACCATGAAGATTGCCCGCGGCGGTATTGCCACAATAAACGCCAGCTGGAGCTCCGATGTCGGAAGCAATCTGAAGGGATACATCGGCACCAAGGGCAGCGTGCTGCTCAAGGGCCGCAATATGTTCGAGTTTGATGAGCTGACTTACAAGATTGAAGGTATGGAGTACGAGGAGAGTATCTATTACTATGACTCCTACGCCATGGATAAGGACACTGTCATATTCCATGTCCATGATCACTTCCAAGACTGTCTGAAGACCGGCAAGGAGATTATAACCCCGCTGGCGGAGGGCGTGAAAGTTCTGAAGCTCTCCCTGGCTGCGCTGAAATCCTCGGAGGAATGCCGGGAAATCATTTTCTGACAAAAGGAGCAACGTCATGAACGAAAAGGAGTTGAGAAGGCTCAAAAATATCGCGACGGAAGTGCGCGAGCGTGTGATTGGCATGATTTATAAAGCTCAGTCCGGCCATCCCGGCAGCGCTTTGTCTTGTGCTGACTTCGTAACTGCCTGCTACTTCCACGAGATGAATATTGACCCAAAGAATCCCAGATGGCCGGAGAGAGACCGCTTTGTCCTATCTAAGGGTCATGCCTGCCCCGCTCAGTACGCGGCGCTGGCCATGAGAGGCTATTTCGACCTCTCCGTACTGGACACTCTTAGAAAAGAAGGGTCTATGCTTCAGGGCCATCCGGACATGAATAAATGCCCCGGCATTGACATCTCCACCGGCTCACTGGGCCAAGGTTTCTCCTGTGGTGTGGGCATGGCTATTGCCGCCAAAATGGACGGCAAAGACTACCGTGTCTATGTGGCCGTTGGCGACGGAGAATGTCAAGAGGGTATGATATGGGAGGCCGCCCAGACCGCCAACAAATATGAGCTGGATAATTTGGTGGTTTTTGTGGACAACAACAATCTCCAAATAGACGGCACCTGCGATGAGGTCATGCCCAATATAGACCTCGGGAAGAAGTTTGCAGCATTCGGCTTCGACAACTATGAGATCGACGGCAACGACATGGCTCAGATTGTCTCAGCATTGGAACTGTGCAAGCTCGTGAGAAACGGCAGGCCCAAGTGCATCTTCGCCAACACTGTCAAGGGGAAGGGCGTTTCCTACATGGAAAACCAGTGCGATTGGCATGGCAAGGCTCCCAACGAGGAGGAATACCGTCAGGCTATGGAGGATCTGAAAAGCCTCTATATTGCGGAGGAGGACTGAAGATGGAAATAAAAAAAATAGCCACCCGAGACGGATTCGGAGAGGCCATAGTTGAGTTGGGTAAGGCAGACTCGCGCATCTGCGTGGTCGATATCGACATCGGCAAATCCTGTAAAACCACAGGCTTCCGCTGTGAGCTCCCCAAACAGTACCTTAATGTGGGCATCGCTGAACAGACCGGCGCCGCCGTTGCCGCGGGCCTTGCTACCTGCGGCAAAATCCCCTTTGTTGTAACCTATGCCGCCTTCGGCTCCATGCGTATTTGTGAAACGATAAGACAACAGATATGCTACCCCAATTTGAATGTTAAGATTGCATGCTCCCACGGCGGCGTCACTCCGGCCAATGACGGCGCCAGTCACCAGAGTATTGAGGACATGGGCATACTCAGAACCATACCCAATATGACGGTCATAATGCCGGCAGACTTTCACTCCACTAAGGCGCTTGTTAAGGCCGCCGCCGAGTTCGACGGTCCCGTTTATCTGCGCTTCACCCGAGATGCGATACCCGTGGTGTATGACGCAGATGCGGTCTTTGAGATCGGAAAAGCCGTCACAGTTCGTGATGGAACTGATGTGTCTATCATCGCCAACGGGGATACCGTCTGCATTGCGCTTGCAGCGGCGGAGGCCCTTGCCGCAAAAGGGATAAGCGCTCGTGTGCTGGACATGCACACAATAAAACCGCTGGACATCGAGGCAGTCGAAGCCTGCATCCGTGATACCGGACGCATTATCACTGTGGAGGATCACAATATCCTCAACGGTTTGGGAAGCGCCGTAGCGGATATCGTGGCCGAGAGCGGCGGCGCAAAGCTCCGTCGGGTGGGTATACAGGACCAATTCGGCCAGTCCGCCCCCTACGAGAGGCTGCTGGAGATGAACGGCATCACCGCAGAGGAAATTGCTCTCAAGGCGGAGGAACTGCTCCGTCTAAAACCATAGTAATAACCGGATAGCGTCTAGTTTTCTCAACTCGCTCTCCGGCTGTTATATAAGCAATATAAATCAAACAAAAACAAGGAGGAAATTTTTAATGAAAAAGTTTACAGCCATTTTGCTAGTGCTTGTTATGGTATTAGCGCTTGCCGCTTGCGGCGCTCCCGCCGCCAAACCGGCTGCAGGAAACGCCCCTGCAGCTGCGGACAACACGGTCTATGCCATCAAACTCGGACACAGCGACACCACCGAGAACCTGCTGCACGTATCTCTGTTAAACTTCAAGAAGTATGTTGAAGAAAAGTCCGACGGCCGTATTACGGTCGATGTCTACGCCGCCGAGCAGCTCGGCTCTAACGCCGAGATGGCTGAGATGGTCCAAATGGGCTCTCTGGATGCCGTGATGATGCCCCAGGGTCAGTTGTCAAACTATGCTCCCAAGCTGAACATACTTGGCATGCCCTTCCTGTTCCCGGATTACGATTCTGTCTACAAGGTACTTGACACCGAAATCGGTCCGGAGCTTGTAGCCGATCTCGCTGATCACAACATGATTCAACTTGCCTACTGGGAAAACGGTCTGCGCCAGACCACCAACAGCGTGCGTCCAATCAACAAGCCTGAAGATTTGAAAGGTCTGAAGATTCGCACTCCCGAGGACAAGGTCACTATGGCAATCTTCGAAGCTCTCGGCTCCTCCCCGGCTCCCTTGGCCTTTGGCGAGCTATACCTAGCTCTCCAACAAAAAGCCTTCGACGGTCAGGAGAACCCCATCTCAAACATCTACGCCAACAATTTCCAAGATGTCCAGAAGTATCTTGCCATGACAAACCACAAGTATGAGTGCAAAAACATGATCTTCTCCCTGAGCACCTGGAACAAGCTGCCTGCCGACCTGCAGGAGCTGCTGCTTGAGGCTGCAAAGATATACGGCGACGAGCATCGCAAGGCTATTGTAGACAGCGCCGACTCAATGCTCGCCGAACTGGAGAAGGCCGGTATGGAGGTCAGCTATCCCGACACCGCCGCCTTCCAGGAAGCCACTGCCAGTGTCTATGACGACTTCTTTGCCGCAAACGACTGGGCAGAGGATCTGGTCACACGCATTAAGGCAGAACTCGGCTCATAATCCACCGAACAATACAACACTGTGCCGGGCACGATGCGCCGTCTTCGTGCCCGGTTGGCAAAATGCAAAAAATGAGGTGATGATTTGAAAACTTTTGACAAGCTCTGTGAACTGATGGATGCAATTTGTGGTGTCATTACTGTGGCCGTCATGGTGTTTATCACCATTATAGTCACAGTCTCGGTCATAACCCGCTTGCTCGGGTCTCCGTTGCAGTGGAGCTATGAGGCCACTATTTTATGCATGTCCTGGATGACCTTCCTCGGCATGTCCATCACTTTCAAAATTGACGAGCAGATGCGCCTTACTTTCGTGGCAAACGCCATGAAGCCCAAAACAAGGAATATTTTTCTGGCCGTACTCGATACTCTTGTAATCATCTTTCTGATATATGCGGCCTACCTCAGCATCGGCGTTGTTGAGACCACGATGCGCACTCAATACCAGACCATACCTATAAGCCGCGGGTATTTCTACCTCCCGTTCCCCATCGGCTGTGTGTTCTCGATCTGCCAAATCATAAATGTCAACTATAAAAGAATCACCGGCAAGATGGAACCGGTGTTGGAAGGAGCTGAAACAGTATGATAATCAACGTTGCACTGCTGATGGGCAGTTTTCTCCTGCTCATGATTCTGGGTGTGCCCATAGCCTTCTCCCTGTCTATATCTGCGCTGGTCACGGCCATGGCAACCGGTCAATTTGCCCCCACGGCGATAATTCACCGCATGATAGGCAACTCCAGCTCCTACACCCTGCTGGCCATCCCCTACTTCATCCTTGCGGCCAAGCTCATGAACACCGGCGGAATAACCTCGCGCATATTCAGAGCGGCCTCCGCCTGGGTCGGCTGGATACCCGGCGGCTTGGGCCACGCCAACGTCATGGCCTCTGTCATCTTCTCAGGCATGAGCGGCTCCGCCGTAGCGGACGCCGGCGGCTTGGGACAGATTGAGGTGGACGCCATGTTGGAACAGGGCTTCGACGCGGACTTCTCCGCTGCGGTCACCTGCGCTTCGGCCACCATCGGACCTATCATACCGCCCTCCGTTCCCATGGTTGTCTACGGCATGATGACCGGTGTCTCCGTCGGCAGCCTGTTTATAGGAGGCGTTATACCCGGTTTGCTGCTTGCAGTCGCATGCAGTGTCCTTGTGTACATAATGGCCAAGAAGCGTGATTACCCCCTCCAGAAGTTCTGCTGGAAAGAGGTCCGTATTTCTACAAAGGAGGCAGGACTATCACTTTTGACTCCGGTTATCATAATCGGCGGCATCTGGACCGGCATATTCAGTCCTACCGAGGCAGCCTGCGTGGCTTCCGCCTACGCCTTCATCCTCTCTGTCATCATATACAGGGGTATGACTTGGAAAGAGGTTTACGAGGCCATTAAACAGACAGTTGCAGACAGCGCAGCTATTATGCTCATAATCTGCGGCGCCGCCGCCTTTTCTTGGCTTGTGACCATGATGGGCATGACCGAAGCCCTCTCCCATGTCCTCACCAGCTTGACCACCAACAAATACGTCATGCTGCTCATACTGAACATAGCTTTCCTTATCATCGGCATGTTCATGGAGGCGCTGGCCACACTGACAATCACCATCCCCTTTCTCATCCCCCTGATGAGTGCCTTTGATATCGACCCGCTGCATCTGGGTGTAGTGTTGGTGCTGAACCTGATGATAGGCCTTTCCACTCCCCCGGTGGGCACCTCGCTCTTCATTTGCGCCAAAGTGGCCGATATAACTATCGAGCGTATGTACAAGGCCATACTGCCCTTCCTTGTTCCACTCATCGTCGTGTTATTTCTGATTACCTATATTCCCGGCTTTGTAACATGGCTGCCCGGCCTTCTGGGCTAATAAGAACTCTGAATATGAATGCCTGCAAAAAACATTGACATTTATTCAACAAAAATATTATTATATATCTCGAACATCTAAATAAAGAGAATGAGGTATCACAATGCAGGCATTCAGTCCCGTATTCAGTAAAAAGCTATATGTCCAGATATACGACCAGATTCATGAGGCAATTGTCTCAGGGCGTTACAAGGTCGGCGACAAACTGCCCAGCGAGAAAGAGCTTTGCCAGCAGTTCAATGTCAGCCGCGTGCCCGTGCGCGAGGCGCTCTGCGGGCTGGAGCTGAACGGACTGGTGGAGTCCATTCAGGGTGTGGGTGTATATGTAAAGAAGCCCGTAGCTGACAGCAGTGACTGGATACAGGGAGTGAGTCCTCAGGACATCATCAACGCCCGCGTCGTTCTGGAGCCGCATGTCGCCAGAGAAGCGGCCCTGAATATCAGTGAGGCGGAAAAACGGGAGCTTCTTGATATAATCGAGCGCTTCCGTGAGGCTACAGAGACAGGCGACTATTCCACATCCGCAGATAAGGACTTCCACCTTTGCATTTCCAAGGCCTGCGGGAACACCATGTTCACCATGATGATTGATCAAATTTTCAAATCAATGGATCAAAAAATGTGGGACTTTATCCTCAGCCGTACCATAGCCACCGAGAAATACGGAGGGCAGAATTTTGTGGAGCATAAGCAAATTGCGGATATGATTATATCCGGCGATGCGGACGGCGCATATAGCTCCATGAAGGAGCACATGGAAAAACTCGTAGAACGGTTTTGGGACTAAAAATACGGGAAACTTAATAAACTTAACAAAAAGCATTCTGACAATTCATTGTAGATTAAGACTATGATGTAGACCATGCAAAAAAGAGCTTCCGCTGCATCCCTAATGTGGATGCCCGGAAGCTTTTGGCTTTTATTTTGCCGAATATGTATATATTCCATCGGAAGCTACATTTCTCACAATGCGTCCCTGCCTAATCAGGTAATCTATGTGCGACAGAGCCTCACCCATGGCAAACCATTTTTGTCCGGGAGGAAACTCTTCCCAGTTCTTTGCACGAATCCGCCATTTCATACGCCCTGTTATCTCATAAGCGCAGAGGTTCGGTGTCGTACGAATAATATTTTCGGTCTCGTTAAGCCGCTTTTCGTGGTGAACTATTATCTGCTCTATGCGCTCTTCCATTGTGAGATTACCTGTGGTTCTGTGGCTGGGTAACGCAATCTTGACCTCATAGTTCAAGAGTTTTTTAAGGCTGTGAATGTAGCTGTCAAGAGCGTCCTTCATCTCCTCCCAGTTAACAATATTCGGCGTGATATCAAAGAGCACGTGGTCGCCGAGAAACATTGTTTTTGTCCTTTTTTCATAAAGACAGATATGCCCCGGTGTGTGTCCCGGTGTAAGTATGCACTCAAGATCATACCCTCCATAGGAAATGATGTCTCCATCATGAAGCCATTCAGCATCAAATGGAGCCGGTGCATAGATCGTTGCAGGGTTGTTGTCGAACACCACTTCCATCACATCTGCAGGCATTCCCTCACGCAGAGAGCGCTCTTTGCGCTCAGGCCAGCCATCATCATTCAACATCTCATTATCAATTCGGCTCATAAGCAGCCTTGAACCCAGTTTATTGAGTTCCGGAGCATTGCCGGTATGGTCCGAGTGAAGGTGCGTGAGAAGAACATCGGTGTTATTGGGATCGAGCTCGAGCTCCTGCATCCCTAAAAGCAGAGCATCTAAACATTCCGAGCGCTTGAAGCCGGTATCGATTAGAAGATTTCGACCGTGTCCCTCTCCCTTTATTACATACACATTCAGCCATTTCAGCGGATTTCCCGGCAACGGAACCTGAAATGAATATATATTTCCCCCTATGTGTGTTATCATGACCTTAGCGGCCTCCTCTTTTTTGTAAAATTCGCCAAATTATAACTGAACAGAGTTTCTGCCAAAAACCCGGAAGCGCTCGCTTCCGGGTTTTATTGGCAGGGGAAGAAGGTTTCGAACCCTCGGCCTACGGTTTTGGAGACCGTCGCTCTGCCAACTGAGCTATTCCCCTAGTTTTTGGTGGGCCTTCAGGGACTCGAACCCCGGACCGACCGGTTATGAGCCGGTTGCTCTAACCAACTGAGCTAAAGGCCCNCAAAAGTGGCGCCTCCTGTTGGACTCGAACCAACGACCCTGCGGTTAACAGCCGCATGCTCTACCGGCTGAGCTAAGGAGGCATTTTATGTTGGCATTGACCTATTTTTCCGGTCCGTCTCCGGACAAGTATTTTCGGCACTGATGAGCTTAACTGCCGTGTTCGGAATGGGAACGGGTGGACCCTCATCGTTATTAACACCAACTAATATATCCACTTTTTATGGTGACCCGTAGGAGAGTCGAACTCCTGTTTGGGGCGTGAGAGGCCCCCGTCTTAACCACTTGACNAACGGGCCACTTTGGTACACCATCGGGGACTCGAACCCCGGACGCCCTGATTAAGAGTCAGGTGCTCTACCAGCTGAGCTAATGGTGCGCAACACACCGGCGAGGTTCTAAGCACCCTCAAAACTGAACAGATTTTAAATAACAAAGCCGCCTGCTATTCTTAGGTCAAGCCCTCGGGGTATTAGTATCGGTCAGCTCAATATGTTGCCACACTTACACTTCCGACCTATCAACGACATAGTCTACGTCGCCCCTTACTCCTTCATGGATGGGAGATCTTATCTTAGGGGGGGCTTCACGCTTAGATGCTTTCAGCGTTTATCCCGTCCATACTTAGCTACCCAGCTGTGCCGTTGGCACGACAA
>JGI24710J26742_10003125_pt1 | contig 14183 bp, 15 predicted proteins | sample BioPla2DNA2_FD_26742 | JGI IMG/M metagenome (IMG submission 26742) | reverse complement strand
CGGTGGTCTGCGATGCAGATCGGTATGTCCTTCATCGCCGCCTACCGTATGTGCGCCGGTGAGGCAGCCGTCGCTGACCTCTCCTACGCTGCAAAGCACGCAGGCGTCGTCCAGATGGCCTCGCTCCTGCCCGCCCGGCGTGCCCGTGGTCCAAACGAGCCCGGCGGTATCAAGTTCGGTCTCTTCAGCGACATCATCCAGGCGAACCGGAAGTATCCAAACGACCCCGCAAAGGCCTCCCTTGAGGTCGTCGGNGCCGGTGTCATGCTCTTTGACCAGATCTGGCTCGGCTCCTACATGTCCGGCGGTGTCGGNTTCACCCAGTACGCAACCGCGGCCTACACCGACAACATCCTCGATGAGTACACCTACTACGGCATGGACTACATCAAGGAGAAGTACAACGTCGACTGGAGGAACCCGAGCGTGGGCGACAAGGTCAAACCGACCCAGGACGTCGTCAACGACCTGGCAACCGAGGTCACCCTCAACGCCATGGAGCAGTACGAGCAGTTCCCGACCATGATGGAAGACCACTTCGGTGGATCCCAGCGTGCCGGTGTCATCGCCGCTGCCTGCGGTCTGACCTGTTCGATCGCAACCGGGAACTCGAACGCCGGTCTCAACGGCTGGTACCTCTCGATGCTCCTGCACAAGGACGGCTGGTCACGTCTTGGATTCTTCGGCTACGACCTCCAGGACCAGTGCGGATCGGCAAACTCGCTCTCCATGGAGCCCGACCGCGGTCTGATGGGCGAACTGCGTGGTCCAAACTACCCGAACTACGCGATGAACGTCGGCCACCAGGGCGAGTACGCCGCTATCGTCGGCGGTGCTCACTACGGCCGTGGCGATGGGTTCTGTTACAGCCCGCTCGTCAAGGTCTGCTTCGCCGACCCGGCCCTGAAGTTCGACTTCGCCGAACCCCGCCGTGAGTTCGCGAAGGGTGCAATCCGTGAGTTTATGCCCGCTGGTGAGCGCTCGCTCATCACCCCGGCGAGGTAAAACTCCTCCAACCCCTTTTTAGGTGCACGTCCTTACAATCAGCGATCGCAAAGAACATTCCTGCCGATCAGCTGGACTCAGGTGGAGCGAGTGGTTCTCACTCGCCCACGTGTTATTAAGCCAGTCATCTGTACCATATCGTCAGATGTCTCTCCATAAGTATTCAGATTCATCCGCTTTCTCTCTCTCGTCTCAGTATGCGCGGGCTTCACCCGGCCGGCGAACGCGCTTATATTCCCGCACGTCCCAGGTACTGTAACACCGGGGGACGTTCGCGCACAATGGCAACCGATGGCCGGATCATCATGCACGTCGATATGGACAGTTTCTTCGCCTCTGTGGAGATCCGCCGCGACCCCTCCCTCGCCGGGAGACCGGTGATCGTGGGCGCCGACCCGAAGGGAGGGACCGGCCGCGGGGTCGTGAGCACCTGCTCCTACGAGGCCCGCCGCTACGGTGTGCACTCCGGTATGCCGATCTCCCGGGCGTATACCCTCTGTCCACACGCAGTCTACCTCCTGCCCGACCACCCGCTCTACTCCCGCGTCTCGGCGAGGATCATGGCGATCCTTCGCGAGCGTGCCGACCGTATCGAACAGGTGAGCATCGATGAGGCCTACCTCGACGTCACCGGCGCCGGCAGTCTTCCGGCGGCGGAGAGGCTCGCTACCGCGATCAAACAGGATATCAGGGAGGCGGAGGGGCTCACCTGCTCCATCGGGATCGCGCCGGGCAAGGTTGCGGCAAAGATCGCATCCGACTACAAAAAACCCGACGGGTTGACGGTCGTCCGCCCGGGCGATCTCGCGGCGTTCCTCGCCCCCCTGCCGGTGGGAAAGATCCCCGGTGTCGGGAGGAAGACCGGCGATGAACTGGCCGGCATGGGCATCCTGACCATAGGCGACCTGGCTCGCTCAGACGTTCAGATCCTCATCGCCCGGTTCGGCCGGTCTGCGATCAGGCTGCACCGCCTCGCCCGGGGCATCGATGATGCGGAGGTGGAGAGCCGGGAGGGGTGCAAGTCCATATCCCGGGAGACGACGTTTGATGAGGATACCGCCGATCCGGATACTCTATCCGCGACCGTCGCCGACCTTGCGGATGACGTCTGCGAGACGCTCGTCACCGACGGCCTCCGGTGCCGGACCGTCACGGTCAAGGTTCGGTACCGGGGGTTTGAGACGCATACCGGGTCCCGGACGCTGGACCGGTTCACGACAGATCCCGGGGTCATCGGGCGGGTCGCAGGCGACCTCCTCCTCCCGTTCCTCAACGGCACCGAGGTCCGTCTCCTCGGCGTCAGGCTCTCCGGGTTTGAGGGAGGCCGCACCCGGCAGACATCGATCGACGAGTTTCTCCCGCCCTGACGGCGAGGCAAACGTTCTTTTACCCCGGGCGCACACGGGTGGCACAGAGCATGCCCGATGCCTGGATCGTGCTGCTGGTCGTCGTCTTCCTCATCCTCTTCGCGGTGCCGATCATCCAGCAGTATATGACCCGGACCCGCCGCCTGCGGGCGATCCGGGGGCTTGAGAAGATGCGGGGAACCCGAGTCATCCTCCTCATCCATCGCCAGGAGAGGATCGCGCTTCTCGGTATCCCGCTCTACCGCTATATCGATATCAACGACTCAGAGGAGGTTCTCCGGGCCATCAGGCTCACGCCGCCGGATATGCCGATCGATCTGGTCGTCCACACCCCCGGCGGCCTCATCCTCTCCTCAGAGCAGATCGCGATGGCGCTCCAGCGCCACCAGGGGAAGGTGACGGTCTTTGTCCCCCACTATGCCATGTCGGGCGGGACGCTCCTCTGTCTCGCCGCTGACGAGGTGGCGATGGATGAGAACGCCGTGCTCGGTCCGGTCGACCCGAGGATCGGCGACTACCCGGCGGCGTCGATCCTGCGGGTTCCGCGCATGAAACCGCCGGAGGAGATCGATGATACGACCTTCATCCTGGTCGACATCGCGGCAAAGACCCAGAACCAGATGCGGGAGTTTGTGGCCGGCCTGCTCCGGGATCGGATGGAGGCGGAACAGGCGGACCGCCTGGCGCGCCTGCTCACCGGGGGGAAGTGGACCCACGACTACCCGATAACCCTTGAGCAGGCGCGGGAGTTCGGGCTCCCGGTCACCCCCACTGTCCCCGGAGAGATCTACCGGTTGATGGACCTCTTCCCCCAGGCAATGCCCCGCCGCCCGTCGGTCGCCTACATCCCGGCCCCTTACGGCGAGGGAGAGGACGAGTAGTTATGCCGGATCCTGACAGAGATTTTCAGGATGCAGCTCGACCTCGATGCGTTTGACCGCAGGCTCCCTCCCCTCTGCGGCGGCCATCCGGAGAGGAACGGCTTTCTCGGGCTCTGCTACCGCTGCCCGTTCGCCATCCGCGAGGGTGGAACCGTCTTCTGCGAGGAGTTCGGGATAACCATCCGGGCGCGGGAGAAGTACGCCCTCCGGGGATGGAAGGAGGTGCGGACCGCGATCATGGGTCGTGACGGAGGGCGGTGCGCCATCTGCGGTAGGGATGATGATCTCCACGTCCATCATATCGACCTTGACCCGACAAACGATGCCCCGGAAAATCTCGTCACGCTCTGCAGCATCTGCCATGCCCGGGCGCATACCGACCTTCGCCGGGTGGGTGGTGCCGTGCGGGTGGCGAGGGTGATCGCGACCGCACGGCAGCAGAGAGAGCGCTCACGGTAGTCCCGCCCGTGGGATCTCAGGATCCGGTCACCGCATCCTGCGGGCGGTGAGGGACAGGGGAACGGTTATATCATAGGCCCTCCTCCAGTAGCCAGATCAAGGGGGGATCTCAGGAATGGGAATTACTGGCAGACTCTTCGGGAAGGACGAACCCGGGGATCTGGTAGACCGGGATACTGATATAGCGGTGAGCAGGCGGGCGCTCGTCCTCGCCCGGCAGGGGCGGTTTGGTGAGGCGCTGGCCATATTTGACCGGGCGCTTGAGTGCGATCCGGAGAACGTGAAGATGTTGAACAACAAGGGGGTCTTCCTCGATCTCCTCGGCAGGGACGACGAAGCGCTCGCCTGCTGGGAGAGGGCGCTTGCGATCGACCCGGGTTTTGCTCCCGCCTGGCTCTCCCGGGGGATGCTACACCGGCGCCGCAACCGCCTCGATGAGGCGCTCGCCTGCTACGATCAGGCCCTCGCCCTCAACCCTGATTCTGCGGTCACCTGGTACAACCGGAGCGGCGTATTCGCCGCCATGGAGCGCCTGGATGACGCGATCGCCTGCTACGAGCAGGTTCTTGCGATCGACTCGCACTTTGTGGCGGCCTGGGTCGATCTCGGCTACGCACACTTTCTCAAGCACCGATCAGAGGAAGCTATCCCCTGCTACGACCGCGCCATCGCCGATGACCCGGAAAACGTCCGGGCCTGGAGTCTGAAGGGGGGCGCCCTGTATGCCCTCGGGGAGTACCGGCAGGCGCTCGTTGCATTTGATCGGGTCCTTGAGATCGATCCACGGTATGCCGCCGGGTGGAGCATGAAGTGCAGCGTCCTCTACCACCTCGGTATGTACCGCCATGCGCTCGCGTGCGCCGAGAAAGCGCTTGAGATCAACCCATCCTGCAAACTGACCACGGAAGTCCGAAAGATGCTCCTCTCTCTCATCGAGGGGTGGTGATGGGGACGGTGGACGCCACCCGTTTCCGCTGTGCGATCCGGTAGCCCGATACCACAGCTACCGAGTCCCCGAACTCGAGGTCGAGTGCCGGATCACCGCTGTCCACGTAGAGCGCCGGCGTTCCGGCGAGCTTTGCCGGCGTCCCCACAACGACGATCCGCCCGGGACCGCCGGCCCGCCTGACAACCGCCGGGCTGATCTGCTGGTTTCCCCGGCCGAGGATGAACCCCTGCGCCCCGATGGGGCTTGTTATGATCCGGGCCGCCGCCGCACCATCGAGGTGGGAGAGGATCGTCCGCTCATCAGCGCCCCTCGCGACGATCTCTTTGTTCCTGACCAGGTCGACGCCGAGGAGCGTCCCGGAGAGCCCGATCTCCGAGAGGATAGCGGCTGTGGTGCTCCCGGCGCCGATGACATAGAGGGTATCTGGGACCATGACCTCGGCGATGAACCGGGCGATATCGCGCTTTGCCCGTTCATCGTCGGCCTCCTCATAGACCGCCTTCGCCCCCTGGACCCTCCCCGGGATGTAGGGAACCCGGGCCGTCCCGTAGAGCCTGACAGCAAACCTCCCCTCCCGGTATGCTTCCTCATCGATATCGAGTATATCGGCATCGCGGAGCCGGGCGGAATCTAGCCCGGTGATGACAGCAGCGGCCGCGACGGGACTTACCGCGAAGGCCGCCGAGTACATCTTCACCCCGGCAGGTATGCCGAGGACCGGCACTGATCGGTCCACAGCATCGAGGACGTCCCGGGCCGTCCCGTCGCCGCCGCAGAAGAGGACGAGATCGGCCCCGGCATCGATGAACGCCCGGCAGGCCTCCCCGGTATCCGCGGCCGACGTCGTCTCTCCCGGGAGGGAGATGACGTCATACCCGATGACGCCGGCCGCATCGAGGGCATCGGCGCCCATCGGTCCGGCGGGCGCGAGGAACCGGATGCCCCGGCCCGCGAGGGGCCGGAGGGCCTCGGCGGCCCGAAAAGAGGCTCGCGGGACCGCTCCCCGCCGGATCGCCTCCGCAACCTGACCATCGGTCCCCGCGAGCCCCACGGCACCGCCCATACCGGCGATGGGGTTGACGATGAGACCGATCGTCGTCATGGATGATCCCGCCTCAGCCGGTCACCGGCAGCCGGGCGAGCGACTCTTTGATCAGCTCCACCGGATACTCGTAATCGATGAGCATCCCTGCGAAGTAGGCCTCGTAGGAGGAGAANTCGAAGTTGCCGTGCCCGGAGTTGTTAAAGAGGATCGTNTTTGCCTCCCCGGTCTCCCGGCACTGGAGAGCCACGTCGATAGCGGCCTTCACCGCGTGGGCGGCCTCTGGCGCNACGACGGTCCCCTCGGTCCGGGCGAACGTCACGGCAGCCTCAAAGACCTCGTTCTGGTAGCAGGAGACCGATCGTATGACCCCATCCTGCGCGAGCCTCGATACGAGCGGGGATGCCCCATGGTAGCGCAGGCCACCCGCGTGGATCGCTGGCGGGACGAAGTCATGGCCGAGCGTGAACATCTTCATTATCGGGGTCAGCCCCGCGACATCCCCGTAGTCGTAGGCGTAGAGCCCTTTCGTCAGGGTCGGGCAGGCCGCCGGTTCAACGGCAATGATCTCGGTATCGGGGCGCTTTCCGGTGATCTTCTCACCCGCAAACGGGAACGAGAGCCCGGCAAAGTTCGAACCACCACCGACGCACCCGATAACGACATCCGGGTAGTCATCCACGGCCGCAAGCTGCTGTTTTGCCTCCTGGCCGATGATCGTCTGGTGGAGGCAGACGTGGTTTAAGACCGAACCGAGCGCGTAGTTCGTGTTATCGTGGCTCGCTGCATCCTCGACCGCCTCGGATATGGCGATGCCGAGGGAGCCCGGTGTATCCGGGTCGCGCTCAAGCATCATCCGGCCGGATCTCGTCCTCGGCGAGGGGCTCGGTATGCACTCGGCGCCGTAGACCTGCATCATGCTCTTCCGGTAGGGCTTCTGATCATATGATGTCCGGACCATGTAGACGGTGCACTCCATATCAAAGAGGCCCGTTGCAAACGCAAGCGACGATCCCCACTGCCCCGCCCCGGTCTCGGTCGCGAGCCGCTCGATCCCCGCCTCACGGTTGTAGTATGCCTGGGGGATGGCGGTGTTGGGCTTATGCGATCCCGGCGGGCTTACACCCTCCCACTTGAAGTAGATCTTTGCCGGGGTCTTCAAGGCCGCCTCAAGGCGCCGTGCCCGGTAGAGAGGGCTCGGCCTCCAGAGGGTGAGTATATCCCGGACCTCGTCGGGGATATCGATGTAGCGCTCTGTGCTCATCTCCTGCCGGATCAGTTCCATCGGGAAGATGTGCCGGAGGTCGTCAGGGGTTACCACGTTCCCGGTCGCCGGGTGAAGGGGTGGATCCAGGGGTCGAGGGAGATCCGCCTGGATGTTATACCATCGCTTCGGCATCTCCCCCTCATCAAGGAGGATCTTCGTCTGCATACCTCTATGGTTGTTCTTGTACACATATATACATTGTGCAGCACTATAGGACATCGAGGTATTGTATTATCTGTATGGCGCCGGATCCCGTACCCGATCCCGGGGGCAAAGCGTATATGGCCGCCCTGCTACTGGTCTCTCGATGTATCTCTTCGCCCACATCATGGCCGGCATACTCATCGGTCTTGTTCTGGCGGTTCTCGTCGGGGACCGGCGCATCGTCGCGCTCACCGCTCTGGGCGCCGTGCTCCCCGACCTGATCGACAAACCGCTCGGGCATATTGTCCTCGCCGGGACGCTCAACTACGGCAGGATATACTTCCACGGCCTCACCGTCCTCTTCCTGGTCGCCCTCGCCGGTCTCTTCCTCTATATCTACCGCCGGCGGATCGACCTCCTCGCCGTGGCCGTGGGCATGGCAAGCCACCAGATCCTTGATGGGATGTGGCACAACCCGGTCGTCTGGTTCTGGCCGCTCCTCGGGCCGATCCCCGGGCGCGATTACCCTGATACCTACCTCCGGGACGCGATACTGCGGCAGCTCTCCCAGCCGAGCGAGTGGATCCTTTTTCTCCTGATCGTCGGGCTGTTCGCCGCCCTCTACCGGCAGGAGCTAAAGTCCTTCATCGGCCGGCCCAGAAGCCTCCCTCTCCTCCTGGCGGTCGCGGCCCTGCTTGCCATCGTCGCGATGTGCGCAGGTCTTCGACTCCTCGCCTGAGACCTATTTTCGCCACCATATCGCGGCATACGTCGACCGCCCGGGGAGGGCGAGCCCGCCGTCCTGCGGGATGAGGTTTTCGCGGAGGTAGTCCCGGAGGATCTCACGCTGCTCTGCCGTCTCCACGCCCATCCGGGGGGAGAAGTGGTCGATCGCTTCTTCTGTTGTTGAAAAGAGGGTGCTCTCCTCTATAGGGTGCATATCGACGTTTGCGTATATCCCCATGCCGTAGAGGATGTTGAAGAGGCAGTCGGCCTTCGGCCGGGGGTGGTACGGCGCCCCATGCAGGTCTTCCCAGAGGGCGATGTAGCGCTGCTCCCAGGGTGGTTCATCGGCGAACCAGTAGATATGGACCTGCCCGGAGTCCGCGGCAACCGCATCCATGGCGGCGAGCGCCGGCCGTATATCCGGTATGACGAGCGAGAACGATGCGATCACCCGGTCGTAGGGAGGCGCGAGATCGCGGGCCGGGTCGATCTCCTCCCAGGGGCTCTGGATGGTGGTTATCGTATCGATCCCCTCCCGGCGGGCCGTCTCCCGGAGCTCGGCGAGCATTCCTTCCGCCGGGTCGATCGCCGTCACCCGTGCGCCGGTCCTGGCGAGGGGAAGGGCGAGTGTCCCCGGGCCGGACCCGATATCGAGCACCCTGTCGCCCGGAGATGCGTTGAGGTTCTGCAGGATCCAGGCGACCCGGCGGGAATGGTCGGTCGACCGGGCGGCGTAGCGCCGGGCCCCCTTCCGGTCACCCCAGAGGCGGGTCCCCTCCCGGAAGCCCGGGGACGACCGGTTCAGGGCTAGCCGCCTCTTCCAGACCTCGTTCCAGTCCAGGGCGATATCATCCTTCATCTATCCTGTAGGTCATCTGGAGAGCGTAAGTAGGTATCCATGCATCCCGAAGGACCCCAACCATTATATACGTGTCCTGAGACTGGATTACCTGTGGTGAATAGTATGACTGGTGAATCCATGCTCCAGATAACCGTCGATCAGCTCGCACGAACACTCTGTGCGAGCAGCATCCTCGGTGACCCCATTGAGGCCGGCGATAAGATCATCATACCGGTAGCCGAGTTCGGGTTCGGGTTCGGCGGCGGCGAAGGCACGGGCGATAACAAAGATGGCAAACAATGCGGCGGATCAGGAACCGGCGGTGGCGGGGGAATAGCGGCCGTCGCCCTGGTCCTCATCAGCAAAGGCGTATCCGGCCCGGAGGGTATCCAGGTGGTCTCGCTCAAGAAGAAGAGCGAGGTCGCCGAGGTGATCACGACGCTCGGAGAGACGGTCGGCCCGCACATATCAAAGGTTATCGAGAAGGGCGGCGATATCGTGGAACACAAGATGGCGCAGCACAGGGGTGGTGCGGCGCCGGAGAAGAAGGGAGTAGATATCCCGGTCACCGGTGAAGAAGAGGAGTAAGACCCACCCATTTTTTTATGGTCATAACCCTCCTCGCCATCATCCTTGTTCTCATACTCGCTCTCCTGCTCGCTCTCTACCTGATCCCGGTGACCCTTGAGGCGGTCGGCGGATGCCGGCGGGAGAGCGTCTCAGCGACGGCGACCGTAGCCTGGGGTATCTTCGGGGCGCGAGCCAGGGCCACCGACGGGGAGGGGGTGCTTGAGTTTCTCATCGCCGGCCGCCCGGTCATGACCCGGGATCTCGCGGAGGTGGCCGGCCCTCCGCGTGAGGAAGAGGAGGAGAAGCCATCCCTCCCGGTGAAGGAGTATATCAACGCCGCCACTGATCTCTGGCCGCATATCAGGAAGATCATCGCCGTCACCTATCGATCGCTCTACCTTGAGATGCTCCGTGGGGACGTCACCCTGGGCCTCGATAACCCGGCTGATACCGGCATGATCTATGGCTACTGCACCGCTCTCCGCTACGCCCTCTGGCCGGCGGAGGCGATCGATCTCGTCATGACGCCGGTATTTGACCGGAGGGTCTTTGAGGGATCCCTCACGCTCCGGATGCAGGTCCGCCGGCCGCTCCTGATCATCGTGGCGGTCGCACGGGCACTTTTGCAAAAACCGGTCAGGCAGAGGCTCCGGCAGGTATCAGGACGGGGTGCTCCAGTTGCCTGACGGGACGGATCTCGTCATCGGTGGCGGGCGCTGGATCGGGGAGCGCTGTATCATCCCGGTCATAAGGAGGGCTGCGATATGCCGGGGAGGTTGCGCCGCGGTCAGCCTGACGCCGGTCGCCCTGCTATTCTTTGAGGACGGACGCGAGTACATAGCGCTCCTCCCCGGGGCACCTCCTGATATCAGGGAGACGATCGGCGGCCTCCGTGACGATATCGAGCGGGAAAAAAGAGAGGGCTCCCCTCACTCGTGACGGAGTGCCTGGATCGGGTTTAACTGCGCCGCCTTCCAGGCCGGGTAGAGGCCGGATGCCGCGCTTGTTATGATGCCAAACGTCATCCCGAAGACGATGTAGAGAATGCTCTTTATGTTATAGAGATAGTCCGGGCGCCCGACGAGGACCGCCATCATGAGGTAGCCGGTCCCGAAACTCAGCACCCCGCCGATGGCAGCGCCTACAACACCGAGTATAAGGGCCTCGTATATGAACATCCGCATCACCTCGCTTCGGCGTGTGCCGATGCTCCGCAGGACACCGATCTCCTTGATCCGCTCGGTGACCGACATCATCATGACGTTCAGTATGGAGACCCCGGCGACGATGAGCGATATGGCGCCGATTCCCATCAGAAAGATCGTTATCGAGTCCGCAGCCTCAAAGACACTCTCAAGGACCGCTTTTGTGTCCATGACATTGACGACCTCCTCCCGGCGGTTCATCCTCCCCTCGATCGCCTCCCTGACCGACTCGATATCTTTTACGTCCCTGACCTTCACGATGACCATGTCGTACTCATCCCTGTCGTAGTGGTTTGAGTACCACCGGTAGGGCACGATGAGGGCGTAGTCCGGGTTGATATCAAACCCCATCCCCCGCTCCGCAAGCACGCCGGTCACCCGCAGGGTCTCATCTCCGATCTTAACCCGGGCACCGAGCTTGAGNCCGGTCTCNTTNCTGTTCGCGGCGAGCCTGCTNCCGATCATGCACCCGGAGCCCGTATCCCTCGGGTAGGTCCCGGCCTCCTTGTCGAGCAGGAACTGGATATCTCCGGCGGGAATCGCGTATATCATGGCAGCGCTCTTCGCCTCGCCAACTGATATCGTGTCAAACGTGCTTGCAAGTGGTATGGTGTCAAACGTGCTTGCAAGTGGTATGCCGCGGTTTGCGCCGGCCGCTCGCTCTATATCGGTGACCTGCCGTTCGGTGAACGCCGTGGTACCCGAGCCTGTCGCCGGGTAGACGACGACGGTATCGCCGACATCGGTGATCATATCGTCGAACATGAGGCCGATGCTGTTTCCGAGGATTCCCATCGATGCGATGGCGATGACACCTATGACGATACCGATGACCGCGAGGGTCGACCGAAGCCAGTGGCGGCCTATGTTTCGTCGGGCGAGGTCGAGGAACGTCATACGACCCTCCCGTCCACGAGCTGGATCGTCCGGTCAGCGTATTCGGTCATACGGGGGTCGTGGGTGACGACGACGACGGTCTTCCCCTCCTCGCGGTTCATACGGGCGATGAGGTCCATGATGGCGGTCCCGGTCTTCGTATCCAGGTTCCCGGTCGGCTCGTCGCAGAGGAGGAAGGCAGGATCGTTTGCGAGCGCACGGGCGATCGCGACCCGCTGTTGTTGCCCGCCCGAGAGTTCGCCGGGTTTATGGGTGAAGTGTGATTCAGTGATCCCGACCGCCTGCAGGATCTCTGCCACCCGCTCCCGCGCCCCGGACTTTTTGCCTTTCAGTATGAGCGGGTACTCGACGTTCTCGACGACCGAGAGCAGAGGGATCAGGTTGAACTGCTGGAAGACAAACCCGATGTGGTCGCGCCGCATGAGGGTCAGTTCGTCGTCGGTCATCCTGCTGATCTGCCGGCCGGCGATGGTGACCTCGCCTGATGTCGGGACGTCGAGCGAGCCCATGATGTTTAAGAGCGTCGACTTCCCGGAGCCTGACGGTCCCATGACCAGGATGAACTCGCCCTCCTCGATATCGAGGTCGACGTCGGCGAGTGCCACGACGTCGCCGGCCGGGAGGGGGTAGACCTTGGAGACGTTATCGAACCTGATGACCGGCATCGTCGTTACTTCCGCCTCCAGGAGTAGTAGATGGCCCCGATGATGCCGATGGCGATGAGGACTGCGATCGCGATGCCGGCGATCGGTATGCCGCCGTCATCTTCCCCGGCGGAGATTGCTGTTATGGAACCGAGATCGACCGTCGTGGTCTCGGTGTAGCGGTTCCCGTCGCTGTCCCGGTGCTCGATGATGACCGGGATGGTCTTTGTGTCTCCGGCGACCCGGAACGTCACCTCAAACGGGGCGGCGTCGTCAGGGTCAAGGGTGCCCACGACGTAGACACGGAAGGGGTCGGTGGGGATGGCGGGCTCTCCCGGCCTGATGAGGACCGAGCGTGCGGACTCAAGGCCGGCGTTCATGACATCGCCCACGATCCGGTATCCGCCGATCTCGGGCATGATCTCGACGTTCGTGACGTAGAGGTCCGCCTGCCGTTTGTCCTCGCCGAACGTGACCGGGAGCGCTATATCGACTGAGTGGGTGTTGATGCCGTTATGCCAGAGCACCCGGAATGTGACGTCCGTCTCGTCCTCCGGGGTCAGGTTGAAGACAGCGGTCCCGGCGGCGTCCGCGGCGAGGGCGCCGATGAACGCGCTCGACGGTGTTGCGGTAAACCCGGTCCCCTGCGGGATCACCTGGACACCTGACGCGGTGTTCGGGCGCGGGTTTCCGACCAGGATGGTGACATCGGCCCGCCGGCCTTCAGCGAAGGCGTCGGGTTTTTTGACGATCGATGCGGTGAGGGGGGTATCCTCGACCTGGATGGGGACCGGATAGCGGAGGGCACCACCGTTCTGGAAGTCGAGGACGAAGGGAGGGTAGAACGTCCCTTCCCCGCCATCCGCCCGGACGGTGAAGGTGAATCTCTTTGTTGTGCCGGCGCCGATATCACCGACCGAGGGGTAGGCGTCGCTCAGGGCCACGACCCCGCTCCCGTAGAGCCGGGCGCTCCGGATGGCGACGGGTCCGGCACCGTGGTTCATGATCTCCACCGTGAGGGTTCCGACGTCGCCCTTCATCAGGACGGGGGGTTCGATCGTCGATGATGCCACCACGACGTCGGCGGTCCCGGCGGCAGCCGGCGATGCGAGGCCGGCGGCGATGCATATGAGTGCTATGGTGATGAGGTTGAGTGGTTTCATGGTATCTATCCGAGGAGTGTGATGAGGATATACGCGATATAAATCGCCACCGGTATACCGACGGTGAGGGCTGCGTCCCGCGTGGAGAGGTTTCTTGCGTACTTCATGCCAAAGATCAGGATGTTTGCGCTCCAGAGAACGAAGAGGATGCCCACGAACCCGGCGATCTGCATCAGGGGGTCGGCCGTGATCGTCTCTGTCAGGGTCTCGGTGACTATGGCGATCTGCTCGGGGTCTGTCACCGCCGGGATCGTGAGACCTGATATGATCCGGTAGGAGAAGGCGGCCGCGATGATGCTCCCGATGGCCTGGGGCAGGAAAGCGTAGCCGGTAAACTCAAGTGTCCGCATAAACGCCCCTTCGCCCTTAAAGAGCATCGATATGATGTGGAGGACGCCGGCAACGATGATCCACGTCAAAAACCCCATGATGAGAGTGCCGATAACGGCGATGGCTATACCGAACACCGCGAAGGCCTGCGCCTCCGCGGGCAGTATGCTGATGATCACGTCCACCATCAGAGCGGCCGCGACTGCACTGATGATCGCGTAGATGAGCACGATCAGCGCCGGCACCTTCAGGCCCGGCTCATTCTGCATGCGATCTTCAAAGAAGCGCCCGGGGTCGATCAGCACCCGGAGAAGTCCTGTATTCATGGTGTTCTGCCTCGTATATCCGTGGAAGGCGAGAAGGGATATATTTTCTTCTGTGGGGGTTTCTGCGGGGAATGGGTGAGTGGGGTTGTTCCGGGTGGGGGTGGTGGAAGAGACGGGGACTCCGCCCGCCGGGGAGGCGACGCCAGATATACGGGGGGTGCCGGGCTGCCGGCGCCGCCATCGTGGTCCTGGCCGGGGTGGTCCTCGCGGTCGCTGTGCGGCGGCGGGGTTGATCTTTTGGTTAGCTATGCCCAACCAGAAGATCTTTTAGCCCCCTCCCTCTATCACCATTCGGCCACCTGCTGTAATTGCTTTTTTTCGTTAACGCCCGCTGCAATTGTCGCCCCTACCAGAAGTACATTTATTG
>JGI24710J26742_10003116_pt1 | contig 14200 bp, 14 predicted proteins | sample BioPla2DNA2_FD_26742 | JGI IMG/M metagenome (IMG submission 26742) | reverse complement strand
ATTGTTTTTTAAACGACAAAAAAACATTAGCTATTCGCTAATGTTTTAATATTATATTTTGTTTTCAACTACCAAATAAAATACCAAATATTATTTGAATAATCATATCCAACTGACTTATAAATATTATTTATATCAGTCATATACCTTTGAATACTTCTATCACTTATATTTAATGCTTCTTTGATTTCTTTAGTAGTTATCTCTTTCTTGTTTTTTATAAAATTATAAAGAATACTTATTTTTTCTTCTTTATCTTTATTATATTTAATAATTTTTTTAGTAGTCTCTACTCTTTCTTTGTATTCATCCCATTCACATGAGAAATAATAACCCCAATCTTCAAATATATCTCTATTGATAGTATTTATTCTAGAAAATTTATAATATTTTTCATAATAGTTTTCATTATATACATAAATAACTTCAAATCTATTTAATGTTCGACGATATTTTTTATCTATATCTATAAGACTTTTATTATCTGAATTATCTATAATTATAAAATAACCTTGATATTTAGTTGCATCACTTAATGAATCTACATAATGTACTTCTCAATTTTCAATCCATGGTATACTTACGAATTTTCTTTCAGATTCATCAGGAAAACCAACCACTACTACATTCTTTTTAGCTTTGTTCATTTTTATTTCCAATCTATTTTAGAATAACTTGGATTGAAATCTTTTGTTTTGTTTATACTACTCCATACATTATCATCTAAATATATTGATAATTTTATACCGTATTTTTCAGTATCTGATACAAGCTCATTTAATGGTTTAATATCCTCTTCTTCTTTTATACTTACAGCTATAGGATTACTATGCAATTTTTCTCTATCATTTAATAGATTAAGGTATGTGTTTATATTTAAATTTTCATATGTTTTTCCAACAATAACAATAAAATTACAGTTAATGCTTTTCAATACATTTGGACTTTCAAAATCATTATCATATTCTTTATCAAACAAAATCTTTCTTCTATCATTTATTTGTTTTAATAATCTCTTATAGAAGCCTTGAGATTTATTATCTTTATACAATTTTTTTATATCTGATATATGCTTATGAAGTCCATTAGATCCTCCAAGAACTTCTTCGTCAACTTTTATTTCAATTAAATAAATATCAGTAATCATATTATTATTTTCTTTATAAAATACACAGTCAATTCTTCCATCTTTTTCTTTTCCATCTACAATAAAATATTCTTCTTCAAATGGAATTAAATCGGTTATTTCATCTTTACCACTACCTATTTTTGTTGTAGTTACTAAAAATTGATGTTGATATTTCTTCTCATTTTCAAATTTAGTAAAGTTTTCATATGTATTCATTAAAGATTGTAAATTACTAACCAGTTTTTCATCAAAAAATCTATTCTTATCTTTATATAATTCTCTTGAGTACTTAAATACTACTTTTTTAAAAACATTACTATAATTTGTTTTATAATCTTTAAAAAGGATGCATGCAAGTTCATATTCATCATCAATAGATAAATTATCAATTACCTCGCATGTATATTTTCCATTTTCTTCTTTTATCGATTTTAAGTATTTATTGATTTTATTATGTGCTTCACTTTTTTTAGATATTTCAGCCCCATCTTCAAAAGTAACTTCTTTTAAATAACACTTATCATAAAATAAATTTCTATTTTCCTCTAAAGCTCTGCACAATTTTTCTTTCGTTACTACTTCATTTGTTAGATTACTTTTCTTTCCTACTTTATTAATATTAGAACTATTAAATTTGGTAAACTTATTATCTGTATCAAAATCAGTTATCAAATTTGATTTTCCTACAGAAAAGACTTTAAATCCGTCGCAGTATACTTCAGATTTTACTATTATGTCATTTTCTAATCTTACTCTAACATAAAAATTTTTAATTTTATTTTCATCTTCATAAGAAGAAATTAATTTTATATTATCTATTTTTTTATTAAATACAATATTAATCACTCCTAAATAGATTATAACATAAAAAAGGATTTTCATTCTTTTATTCGTTGCACATTATTCTTTAAATATCGAAATCTTGAAATATTACGTTATATTGCTTTTTTTATAGTTATTTATAAAATATTCTTTAAAAAATTATATTTCAAGATCTTCAAAAGACATTGTTTTAAATTTTTCTACTATTTTACTCATATTTATTTCCAACTAACTATTTATCAGTTAATAACATTAAGTCAGATATTTCTTTTAGTTAGCATATTTTTCGTTAATTAATTTTTTATCACTTGCACAACATGATATTAGTATTATTGTCTTATTTAAATTTTTAGCTAAATCTTTTAGTTTAATAATATCTTCAATACTATAATCAACTAACTGAATGTAATCTACTAAAACAATGTCATTTTCATTAATGTAAGTATTTATGTTTTTATATCATTTTTTATGCTAATATTAGCATTAATAGATAATCTAGAGTTTCCTTCTAAATCAATATAACAACATTTTTTGTTATTAGAATTTAGTATTGATAAACCTAAACTAGACTTATAAGAACCTGCTTTTCCATATATAATTATTAAATTATTATCATAATATCCCGTTAGAGCAAAAGTGTTCAGCGAAAACAAGCAAAAGTGTACAACGAAAACGAGCAAAAGTGTACAACGAAAACGAGCAAAAGTGTAAAGTGTACTTGAACAAATTTGATAAGTGACATATAATGTCTGTAAGGAGAACTCTATATGAATGATAAGTATATAAATAGAATAGTAGATGATGTTATNAAGGAAAAATTAGAAACAACTGGTGCAGTTTTAATAAGAGGACCTAAATGGTGTGGTAAAACAAGAACTGGAAAAGAATTCGCAAAATCTTATTTGGAACTTCAGGATGACGAGCAATTAGAAAAACATAAAATGCTAGCAGGAAGCGATATGTCAATTTTGCTAAAAGGAGAAAAGCCAAGACTAATTGATGAATGGCAAGTTATTCCAAGAATATGGAACTCAGTAAGAAGTGATATTGACAAACAAAATAAAACTGGTTTATATATTTTAACGGGAAGTGCAACACCTAATGATGAAGAGACCAAAAATCTTCATTCTGGAGTTGGCAGATTTTCGTTTGTTGATCTAAAACCTATGACTTTGTTTGAATCAGGAGATTCAAATGGATCTATTTCCTTAAAAGATATTATGAACAATGATGTGGAAGTATCAGGTCAAACATCAGATATAGATTATAAAAGATTGGCATTTCTAACTTGTCGAGGTGGATGGCCGTCTACTTTAGATAAAAGCAACAAGGTTGCTCTTAATGTTGTGAAAGAATATATAACTGCTCTGTGTGAATCAGATATTAGAAGAATTGACGGTAAGATGAGAGACCCAGAAATTGCACGGGCAATTTTAAAATCATATGCTAGGCATGTATCAACTCTTGAATCAACAACTACTCTAATAGAAGATATTCAATTTAACTTTGGAGAGGTTAGTAGAACAACAATAATTGAATATTTGAAAATATTTAAAAGATTATATGTTATAGAAGAAATACCTTCTTGGAATCCAAATTTAAGATCAAAAACCAGCATCAGAACTTCACATAAAAAAGCATTCGTTGACCCTTCATTTGCAACAGCTGCACTAGAATGCTCTCCAGAAGAGTTGGCTAATGATCCAAAAACATTTGGTTTTATATTTGAAAATTTAGTTAATAGAGATTTAAGTGTGTATGTAGATAAAATTGGCGGTCACGTTAGACATTATAGAGATAGGCATAATTTAGAGTGTGATCATGTTATTCATTTTCATAATGGGAAGTATGGGCTAGTTCAAACGAAACTTGGTACTTATGGCATCGAAGATGCAATATCTAAGCTTCGTGAGATGAGAGATTTAATTAAAGCTAAAAATAAAGTGAAAAGAACTGTAAAAGAACCAGACTTTTTAATGGTAATTACAGGAACGGATACTGCTTTTACTACAGAAGACGGTATATTTATTGTCCCAATTGGATGTTTAAAAGATTAAAAAAGTTTTAATATTGTTATTAAATTAAAAGGAGGACTATGAATTATATTGTTTTAAATAATGAAAAGATAGTAATTGATATAGAAAATGGTTTATCATTTTATAAAGAGAAAAATAATAAACTCTATCCTCTAAATGAGAAAGAATTTCTTTATATTAAAAAATTATTTAATAGAGATGATAATTATTTTGAAAGTTTAGAAAGTTCTATAAATAGTAATAAAAGCATTTCTAACATATCACTTATAAAAGTAATGTTTGAATTCTTAGAGCAAAATATACCAGAAGAAGATAAGGATAACTTTTACGAAAACATCAAAACTTTAAAATTAAATTTTCATGATGTAGATACAAATTTAGCAGCTAGATATGATGCCTATAATAATATAATTGAAATAGAAAAAGATAAAATAGATGAAATAAATCAAAGTTTAAAAACTGGTAACTTTGATCTTCAAACTGGAATAAATCTAATTCATGAGCTTACTCATATGGCCTCTAGAAGGAAAGAAGAAAACAATTTTTATTGTGGCTTTACTAAATATCCTTCAGCGTATGAATCTGATAAAAATGATGGTTTAACAGAAGGTATGACTGAACTTATCGCCATAAATGCTTTTCAATCTAATCATAAGTATATGTCTCCGTACTATTTTGAACTTTGTTTTGTAAATCAACTGTTAAACTTAGTGGGTAGACCTATATTAGTTGAATCATATTTTGGCAATAAAGGAATTAAAGATCTTGAAATACAGTTAAACAAAATCATACCAGATAAAGATAAATCAAATCTATTATTTAGATTAATCGAGCTTAACTTTCAAGCTCTAAAATTAAGAAGACCTCAAAACTTTGCTGGAAGAGTACAAGATATGTTACTTGATTATTTTGAAGCAAAATTAGAATATTTAATAAGCACCAAAGAATACACTAAAGAGCAAATTGAATATCTTATCTATTATTTTGAAAATTCCCTAGTAAAACCAGAATTACTTCATTTAATAAATAAAGATCCTGATAATTATATAGGATTAATTGAAAGTAATGAAAGATTTTATGAAATAGTTAATAAACATAATAAATTAAATAGATCAAAGACACTTTAATAAGATTGTTTCTGATACAATTTCATGATAACATTAATATAGAAAAGGATTTATATGAACAAAGAAATATTAATTAAAAATATTAAAAATTATAAAAGTAAACTTCTTGATATCGGGAGGTCTCTTTGACGTTGAAGGTAAAAAAGAAGAATTAAAAACTTTAGAAACAAAAGTAAATGATTCTGCTATTTGGGATAATCCTGAAAAAGCTAAAGAAATAACTGAAAGCCTAAGTAATCTTAAAAAAACAATTGAAACATATAATAATTTATTAAATGAATTAAACGATTTAGAAGAAATAATAACTTTGGAACTAGACGAAGAAATGGTTAAAGAAGTAGAGAATAAACTTCTTGATATTAACAACCATCTAGAAAAAATAGAAATTGAAACACTTTTAAACGGAAAATATGATTCATTTAACTGCTACCTTGAAATACATCCAGGGGCAGGAGGAACAGAGGCAACTGACTGGGCTGGAATGCTACTTAGAATGTATAAAATGTTTGCCTCGAAAAATAATTATACTTTTGAAATAATCGATCTTCAAGATGGAGAAGAGGCAGGAATTAAAAGTGCGACAGTAAGAATAAGTGGAAACTATGCCTATGGTTATTTTAAATCAGAAGCTGGAGTTCATAGATTGGTAAGAATAAGCCCATTTGATTCTAGTAAAAGAAGACACACTTCATTTGCTGCAGTTTCAATAATTCCTGAAATTGATAAAGAAGTAAATGTTATAATAAAAGATGAAGATTTAAAAATAGATGTCTACAGAAGTAGTGGTAAAGGTGGACAAAGTGTTAACACAACCGATTCTGCTGTAAGAATAACCCATCTTCCTACTGGTATTGTAGTAACTTGTCAAAATGAAAGAAGTCAGATTAAAAATAAAGCTACTGCTATGAAAATATTAATTAGTAAATTAGAACAACTAGAAATTGAAAAACAAGAGAAGCATTTAAATAGTTTAAAAGGAAGCTCAAATATTGATTTTGGAAGTCAAATTAGAAACTACACCTTAGAGCCTTACAAACTAGTTAAAGATGTAAGAACAAATTATGAAACAAGTAATACAGATAAAGTACTAGATGGAGATATAATGCCATTTATGGAAGCTTATTTAAAGAGGTAAAATGAAAAAAAGAATTAAAATTATAACTGGTTCATTATTAATAGCAATATCTTATAATATATTTTTCTTGAGTTATGATATTATTCCCAATGGTATATATGGTATAGCGTCCTTAATTAATTATGTAAATAATTATGACCCAGCCCTTTTTTTACTAATGGCTAATGTTTGTTTAATTATTTTAGCCTATATAACCCTAGGACCAATTAAATATAAAAATTATCTTCTTCCTGGTATTTTAATTCCTCTATTTATTTATATAATGAATTACTTTCACTTAACTGTTTCTTTTGAAAATCTAGAATCAATAACTGTAGTAATAGCAGGAAGCTTTATAACTGGTCTAGGTTATTCTTTAATATATAAAGCTGGAGATAGTGTTGGAGGACTTGATATAATTCAAGATGTTTTAGATAGTGCAACAACTAATAAAAACAAAATAGTATCTTATTTAGTTGAATCAATTATTTTACTCGGCACCCTTCTTATTCTAGGGTTTGAATCAATGCTTTATTCATTAATCGTAATATTAATAATAAGATATACTGCGACTAAATCTAAAATAGGAATAAGTACTAGTAAAATGTTTTATATTATAACTACTAAAGAAAATGAAGTAAAAAACTATATAATGAATGAATTAAAACATGATTTAACTGAATTTAATATTAAAGGTGGTTTTAGTAAAAATAAAAGTAAAATCATAATGACATCTATGGATACAAAAAATTACTACGAATTAAAAGAAGGAGTTTTGTTAATTGATCCAAAAGCCTTTATATCAATAACTGATGGTTATGAAGTAATTAATAAAAATCTATCAATTAATAAACAAGATAAAAATGTATAATAAATATATAAAAATAAAATCATTTATATTTGAAATTATAGCAAACGATAAATATATACTTGAAATAAACAGAGTAAATAAGATAAAAGAAGAAAACTCAAACCAAATATGTAAAATAGCAAGTGAAGAAATATTAAAATACTTTAATAAAGAAATATCTAATATAAATATAGAATATTTATTACAAGGAACAGACTTTCAAAAAATGGTTTGGAATGCACTTTTAAATATACCCTATGGAAAGACATTAACCTATAAAGAAATAGCTATATTAATAAATAAGCCTAAAGCCGTAAGAGCAGTAGCAAATGCAATTTCAAAAAACAAACTACTAATAATAATTCCCTGCCATAGAGTAATCGGATCAAATGGCTCTCTAACTGGCTTTAGGGGAGGACTAGATTTAAAAGAACATTTAATAAATTTAGAAAAGAGTTAAAATGGAAGAAAATATAATAATAAAAAATGATAAATACGATATACCTGCTGCATTATGTCTTCCTAAAAATAAAAAGACCTATCCAGCAGTTATTTTATGTCATGGAACAGCCTCAAATAAAGATGAAGTAGGCGGACTGTTTAAAATTCTAGCTAGAACCTTAAGAGAAAATAATATAGCCTCGATTAGATTTGATTTTGCTGGATGTGGACAAAGTAAAGCACCTGAAGAAGAATTAACCTTTCTAGGAGAAGTAAGTGATACTGAAAAAGTGCTTGAATATTTAAAAAGTCATCCAAATATAAAAGATATCGGTATATTAGGCTTTAGCCAGGGAGCAAGAGTAATGGCACANTTCCTAGGAAAAAATCACCAAGATATAAGTTTTGCGGTAAGCTGGTCTGGGGCTTGTCATAATGGTAAAGGTGCCTTTGAAATCCTTTTTAAAGAATACTATGATATAGCTTCAAGAGATGGCATAGTTAAAATACCAATGAAGTGGCGAGATGACATTACAGTATCAAAGACTTGGTTTGATGAAATAAAAGATACCAAGCCACTAGATAGTTTGTCTAAATATAAAGGACCTATCCTTGCTATATCAGGTTCTTTAGATAAACTAGTAGATCCTAATCATTCAAAAGAAATCGCAAATTCAACTAGTGGAAATATTAAAGATTATAAAATATATAAAGATATAGGTCATAATTTTAATATTTTATCTGATGATAAAAAGTCCCATCAACTAGTTATAAAAGACACAGTTAACTGGATAACCAAACAAATCTAAAGTTGGAAGTCGTCTTCCGAAACTTTAGTTTTTTAATAACCATGGATAATGATTTAGATGCTAGCTATAACGGGATAAAGAAAATATATTTACTGGACTGGTTACTTAAATAAATTATTATGAATATAATTAAACATGAAAAGAATAGTTTTGCTATTAATAATTATTTGTTTCATTATTTTAACTATCTTTAAGGTTGATGCAAGAAAGACAACTTTTCCTTTAATTGGAAAACTAATTATAATTGATCCAGGACATGGTGGAGTAGATAATGGTGCTAGTCATTTAGGTGTAAATGAAGATGAAATTAATTTACTAATAAGTTTAGAGTTAAGAAAAGCTTTAGAAAAAGAAGGTGCTACTGTTATGATGACTAGAGATGGTGATTATGACTTAAGTAGACCTAATGCGATATATCGAAAGAAAAGTGATTTTGATAACCGCATTAGAATTATTAATAATAGTGATTCTGACTTATATTTAAGTATTCATTTAAATTTCTTTCATCAAAGTTCCTATTATGGTCCTCAAGTATTTTATTACAATGATCAAAAACTTGCTGAAGTAATCCAAAATGAATTAAATAATAATTTAAATAGTAAAAGAAAAGCTAAAAAAATGGATAACTCTAACTATATGTATAGTAAATTAAATATAAATGGGGTTTTAATTGAATGTGGTTTTTTATCTAATACTAATGAAAGAAACAAATTAAGTACAAAAGAATATCAAAAGAATCTTGCATTAATAATTACTAAAGGAGTAATTAATTACTATAATTAAAGTGTATTTTCATTTTATTTTCACAAAGCCATAGTACAATTAATTTTGAATGTGTGATATAATTTTACAATAGGTGAGATCATGGCGAGAAAAGTATTTAAAACAATCGAAGAACAAATTCAAATTATGCAAAACAAAGGTTTAATCATCGATGATTATGATTTTGCCAAAGACACATTAATAAGAGAAAATTACTTTTTTTTAAGTGGTTATCGGCATCTTTTTTTAAGAAGTCCTAATGATCGTTTCTATTTGCCTAATACAGAATTTAGAGAACTTTACTCAGTATTTAACTTTGATCGACAAATAAGAAACATAATATTTAAAAATTTACTTATAGTAGAGAACAATATGAAAAGTATCTTTTCTTATCAATTATCTAAAGAATATGGATATAAAGAAAGTGAATACTTAAAAGCTTCAAACTTTAATCAAGATCCTGATAGGTCAAGACAAGTTCATGATTTACTTAAAAAGATGAAAAGACAAATAAGAGTAAATGGAAGACAACATAGTGCAACAAGCCACTATATAACTAATTATGGATATATACCACTATGGGTAGTTGTTAAAGTATTATCTTTTGGAATTGTAAGTGAGCTTTTTATAGTAATGAAAAGAAGTGATCAAGATGCAATATCAAATATTTATAATGTTAGTGTTGAAAATTTAATTGTTTATATGCCAATACTTGCTAACTTTAGAAACCTCTGTGCTCATGAAGATATTTTATATAATCATAAAACTCAAAGAACAATCAATGATACAAAATACCATGAGATCTTAAATATACCTCAGATGGATGGAGAATATATTTATGGAAAAAATGATTTATTCGCCCTTATTATAATCTTAAAACAATTACTAAGAAAAGAAGAATTTAGATTATTAATAAGTGAGATAAGTTATGAAATAGATGTTCTTGCTGGAAAATTAAATACAATTGAAATAAGTAAAGTACTAGATGCTATTGGATTTCCAAAGAACTTTAAAGAATTAATAAATTTATAGGAGTAGATAAGAATGAATAAAACAAAAAATATTATAATAATAACAGTTGTAGCATCACTAGGAGTATTATTTGGAGCCGTAGGCGTATATTACGGAACAACTGAACTAGGATGGTTTTCTCAAACAACAATTAACAAACTAGAAAAAGAAGTAACTATAGACGATAAAGGAATCGCAGATGCTGTTGAAAAATTATATGATGCAGTAGTGATAGTTCAGGCTTATAATAAAGACAAAATGGTAAGTAGTGGAACAGGTTTTGTTTATAAAACAGATAAAAATGATGCTTATATACTAACAAACTCTCATGTTATTAGTGGAACAGAATCAGTTAGAGTAACCTTTACTGATGGTAATACCTATCCAGTTGAAATATCTGGAGATGATGAATTTTCAGATGTCGCAGTATTAAAAATTGATTCAAACAAAATAATAAAAGTCGCTGAGATTGGAGAAAGCGTTAAGGCAAGACTAGGAGATACTGTTTTTACAATCGGAACTCCTCTTAATCATGAATACTCATGGACTATAACTAGAGGAATAGTTAGTGGAAAAGATCGCCTTATTGAAGTCGATGTATCAAACGCTAATAATGCTAGTTTAGTACTATCGGTACTACAAACAGATGCTGCTATAAATTCAGGAAATAGTGGCGGACCTATTGCAAATTCAAATGGAGAAGTAATCGGAATTACTAACATGAAACTTGCAAGTGGTGGAGTCGAAGGAATGGGCTTTGCTATTCCAATTGAAGATGCGGTTGATATAGGNGAAGAATTAATTAAAAATAAAACTATTACCAGACCAGTACTTGGAGTAGGAACCCTTAATGCAAGTGATACTCAGGCTCTTCNGTATCAATATGGAATTGTTTTAGATAAATCAGTTACAAGTGGTGCCGCTGTTGCATATGTTCAAGNAGGCTCACCTGCAGCAAATGCTGGACTTGAAAAAGGCGATGTAATAACAAACTTTGGTATATATGAAATAACATCATCAGCAAAACTAAAATACTATTTGTATAAATATAGTGTCGGTGACAAAGTCGAGCTAACCTATATTAGAGGTAAGAATAAACAGACTACTACTGTACATTTAAATGAAAAAGCTTAAAAAAGACTAAATAAGTCTTTTTTTCATGGTATAATATTAATTGCTTGTAAAAAAAAGAAAGAAGTGATAAACGTGTTAAAAGCAGGAATAGTCGGACTACCTAATGTAGGAAAAAGTACGTTATTTAATGCAATTTGTAAAAAAAATATTTTAGCAGCAAATTATCCATTTGCAACCATAGACCCGAATGTTGGAATAGTAACCGTACCAGATAANAGACTCGAACTTTTAGAAGAAATATATATGCCTGAAAAAGTACTACCAACAACTTATGAATTTACAGATATAGCAGGTCTTGTAAAAGGAGCATCAAAAGGAGAAGGACTAGGTAATAAGTTCTTATCACACATTAGAGAAGTAGATGCTATAGTTGAAGTAATTAGATGTTTTGAAGAAACAGATATAATTCATGTAGAAGGTGATGTAGACCCAATAAGAGATCTTGAAATAATAAATACTGAACTTATTTTTTCAGATCTTGAAATAGTTCAAAACAGATTAGAAAGAATAACTAAAAAAGTAATGGCAGATAAAGAAGCAGAAGAAAGACANGAATATAANGTTTTAAAAAGATGTGAAGAATCTCTTCTTAAAGATATNCCCTTAAGAAGACTTGAACTTTCTAAAGAAGAAAAACTAATCTTAAAAAACTTTGGTTTTATAACCTTAAAACCAATTATTTATGTTGCTAATGTATCTGAAGAAGATGCAGTAGTCGGCAGTAATAAATATACAAAACAGTTAAGTGAGTATGCAAGTCTTGATAATACATCAGTAATTGTAATGAGTGCTAAAATCGAAAGTGAGTTAGCTGAATTAAATGAAACTGACCGCATAAAATTCTTAAGTGATATCGGTATTAAAAATAGTGGACTAGACAAATTAATCTATGCAACGTATAATTTACTTGGACTAGCAACTTATTTTACATGTGGACAAATAGAATGTAGAGCATGGACATTTAAAAAAGGAATGAAAGCTCCAGAGTGTGCTGGTATAATTCATACAGACTTTGAAAGAGGATTTATTAAAGCTGAAGTAATGTCATATGATGATATTAAAATACACGGAAGCGAGCTAGCAGTTAAAGAAGCCGGAAAACTAAGACTTGAAGGAAAAGATTATGTAATGGAAGATGGAGACATCTGTCACTTTAGATTTAATGTATAAAGGAGTACTATGGAAAAATATATAAAAGAATTATCATCTTCACTCCCAGCCCCTGGTGGTGGAAGTTCTTCTATTTTAAATGCTGCTTTAGGTATTTCTTTAGTTTCAATGATTGCTAACATTTCTTTAAACAATCCTAAGTATAAAGATAATCATAACCAGTTTAAAGAGATATTAAATNAAACTGAAGAAATAACAAAAAGACTTCTAAAGTTAAAAAAACAAGATGAAGAAATCTTTTTAATCTTAAAAGAAGCATACAAAGACAAACCAAAAATAGAAGATGCTCTTATTGAAGCTATAAAAGCTCCTAAAGAAACACTTGATATTATTTATAACTTTACTAGTAAATTATCAAACTTAATTGAAATAACTCCAAAATTACTATTAAGCGACCTAGGCATTTCTATCTCTCATTTAAATTCATCAGCTGAAGGGTGCACACTTACAATACTAGTAAATACAAATCTATTAAAAAATAAAGATTTAAAAGAAGAGATTAATATAGAAGTAAATAATAAGCTTACCCTTATAAATAATCTTCATAAAGATATTTATAATAATATAAAAAGAAAGTTGGAAAACAAATGATACTTTTAAAATCAAATCCTATAGTAGAAAATATAATTAAAGAAATAACTCCAAAATTAAATAAATTACAAAAAAAAGATATAATTCCAACCCTAGCTATAATAAAAATAGGGACCTCTTATGAAAATGATTCTTATATAAAGTCAATTTCTAATATATTTTCTAAATATAATGTAAAAAAAGAAGTATACGAGTTTCCTCATAATATAGATGAAAAAGAATTAATAGATAATATAACTAAAATAAATAACGAGAACAAAATTCATGGAATAATTATTTTAAGACCGATTCCTAAACATATAGATGAAAAAAATATTCGCAACTTAATATCAAAAGAAAAAGATGTAGATGGAATAACTGATGCGAATATCGCAAGTATTTTTAATGAAGGAAACTCAACAAATATCCCATGTACACCAAAAGCAGTAATGATGATGTTTGATTACTATAAAATAAACTTAGAAGGAGAGAAGGTCTTAATAATAGGAAGAAGTAACCTACTAGGCAAACCTTTAGCTCACCTTCTATTAAAAAAGAATGCTACGGTTACAGTTGCTCATACTAAAACAANAGACTTAGAGAAAGAAATCCAAAATGCTGATATCATAATATCAGCAGCAGGATCACCAAGCTTAATAACACAAAAGCATATAAATAAAAAACATATTATAATAGATATCGGAACTTCAGTCGTAAATTCAAAATTATGTGGAGATGTTAATTTTAAAGAAGTAGAAAATAAAGTTAAAATGCTCTCTCCAGTAAAAAACGGGATTGGAAAACTAACAACCTATATTTTACTTTTGCAATTAGTAAATGCAGCAAATAATTTAACTAAGTAATTTAGTTATTTTTTAAAAAAAGAACACATAAAAAGACTAATTGATATACTAAAGTAAAAAGTTGGCTCAATTGCCAAAGTAAATTGACCATTTGATACAAATGCAGTTATAAAAAGGCTTGTGATAGTTTAAGTTGACCAAAATACAGTAAATATTGCTGTGTTTTTTAGTGAAAAATGGTCAATTTAGTATTTTATTGCATAGCAATGCTAGCCATACTGCAATTTGTGCATGACTAAATTGACCATGTACTTTGCAAATTTTATGTTTTTTATATTATTTTTTAAATATATTAGAATTCAATATAACATCTTTATTATTAATTTTTACTAACCTTAATTTTTCAAGATTTTCAGTACCAA